>Ga0265299_10000074_pt1 | contig 140487 bp, 113 predicted proteins | sample AusTroGonzalo_MG_4_FD_193485 | JGI IMG/M metagenome (GOLD analysis project Ga0265299, IMG submission 193485) | Bovine rumen microbial communities from tropical cattle in Woodstock, Queensland, Australia - Gonzalo_02 | ecosystem: Host-associated > Mammals > Digestive system > Stomach > Rumen ... | reverse complement strand
GCTCTACCAGCTGAGCTATAACAGCGACAAATCTGGAGCGGGAAACGGGACTCAAACCCGCGACCCTCAGCTTGGAAGGCTAATGCTCTATCAACTGAGCTATTCCCGCAACTTTGTTTGTCACGATTGTTACTTCCTGACCTTCCTTATTAATAAGGTGGTTTCAAGGAAGAACCGCAGGCTCCGGTTTCCCGGCATCGTCAAGTCCTGCCTTGTGGGTGAAGATGGATTCGAACCACCGAAGTCGAAAGACAGCAGATTTACAGTCTGCCCCATTTGGCCACTCTGGAATTCACCCGAAATCGCTTTTTTAAGTGCAATTTGAGCCGCTAGTCGGAATCGAACCAACAACCTACGCATTACAAGTGCGTTGCTCTACCATTGAGCCATAGCGGCATACTTTCAAAGAACCCGCCCCTCAGCCTGGACTGAAGAGCGGGTGCAAAGATATTTCAAATTTCTTTCTGAACAAAAAAATTCAGTGTGTTTTTTACTTCTCACGCTGTTTTTCCTTGTTTTTCTTGAGCTGTCGGGTCAAAGCATCCAGACAACCGTCCACTGCTTCCTCAAACGTGTCACATGTCTTTTCGGCAAAAAACTCGCCATTGGGGATGGTTACGTCAATGCTGGCCTGTTTGTTCAGGGCGGTTTCCGGCTTAACTACTTTCAGGGTAACCTCAACATTCTGAATGAACTCATGCACTCTTTCAAGTTTGGCACATTTTTTCTCGATGAACGCCTGAAGCTGTTCTGTTGCAGTAAAATGCAACGCCTTAATCTTAGTTTCCATAGTCTTTCATTTTTAAGCCCTTGGATGAGCCTGTTTATATATTTCCTTCAGTTCCTGGAACGTAGTATGTACATAGATCTGGGTGGTCTGCAGACTGTTATGGCCCAGAAGCTCCTTGACGGCGCCAAGTTCGGCATCATGGTTGAGCATGGAGGTGGCAAATGTGTGACGCAGCACGTGCGGGCTCTTTTTTGACACGTCCGATACCCGTGAAAGAGCATCTTTTACCAGCAGATAAACCTGATGGCGCGGAATGCGTTCTCCCTTCTGATTCAGGAAGAAGGCTCCGTCGGTGGGACCGAATGTCTCCGTGCGGGCATCCAGATAACTTTTGAGCCGTAACTCCAGTTCATCACCAAACGGGATGAAGCGCTGTTTGTCACGCTTTCCGGTTACCTTGATGGTATGGGTGGAGAAATCAATGTCCCTGTCATCAAGTCCAATCAGCTCGGCCATACGCATTCCTGTCTCATAGAAGACGGCTATCACGGTTCTGTTCCTGATTCCCATAAAACCCTCGCCCAGATTTATCTCAGTATCATCAAGAAGCCTGTCCATATCGGCCTCCTTGACAAACTGCGGAAGAGGTTTCTTGTTCTTGGGACCCTTTATACCCTGGAGGGGTGAATGATCCGTGATGCCTTTCAGACGCAGGAACCTGTAAAAGGAACGAAGCGTGCTCAGCTTGCGGTTGACGGTTGTTGAGGTCTGACCTTTGTCCATCATATCCACAACCCAAAGACGCACCGTATCCCTGTCAGCTGTCAACAGATCCAGCTGCTCATCTACTCCCTCCAGAAACTGCCGGAAAAGGACAAGGTCCCTGCGGTAGCTGGCGACGGTTTTGGGGGAATAGTTCCTCTCCAACCGGAGATAATCTGAGAACTGGTCTATATACATAACAAAATTCGTCGCTGAACGGATTCAGTGACGAATATATAAAAGAAAAAAACAAAAAGCAAGAACTGCAGGAAATTTATTCCTCAGTCTGCTGCAGTTTCTGTACGTAGATGGCGTGCTCCATCTTGAGACGCTTCAGTTCTGAAGGCTTGTCAAACTGCTGACGACGGCGAAGTTCTTTTACAACACCGGTCTTTTCATACTTTCTCTTGAATTTCTTGAGGGCGCGCTCTATGTTCTCACCCTCCTTAACGGGAACAATGATCATTTTAAGTTCTTTATTTTTATTTAGTTCTGACTTTTCTTTGGGAATAAGCGGCGCAAAATTAGGCAATTTTTCAACAAGGACAAAAATAATGATGATTTTTTGCCGTTAATGTATTTGATGAACATGATGAAACGTCTTGTTTTCATTACACTTTCACTCTGCCTCATGCTGTCCGCAAGGGTGCATGCACAGAGTGATGCCCACTTCAACTACTTTGTTGAGGTGGAGAATTTCTATAACCCTGCCGCAATGAACCGCGACGGACGTGCTAACGTGGCCGGATCGCTCTCCATGCAGATGGCCGGATACACCAATGCACCCGTGTCAATGTTTATAGGCGCCAACACGGCGCTTCCGTTTGACAAACTGCGTCACGCAGTGGGTGTGGGACTGTTCAACGAGACACTGGGTCTTTTTACAAACCGCCGGCTCCTGTTTGACTACTCTTATAAAATAGGTATGAAAAAGGGCTGGATGAACATAGGCGTCCAGGGGGGAGTGATGTCAGAGGAGTTCAACGGCGGAAAACTTAAGATGGAGAACCAGAATGACCCCGCTTTCCCCACAGGCCAGGAGCGCGGAACGGTAGCAGACCTGGGTGTGGGAGTACTCTACGCGAGGGATATCTGGTACGCGGGAGCATCGGCCCAGCACATCAATTATCCGCATGTGGAATTCGGAAAGAACCAGGGCAAGACAGCCCAAATGGATATCAAGCCCACGCTATATTTGACAGGGGGATGCAATATAGTGCTTAAAAATCCGTTAATATCGGTACAACCGTGCTTCCTTGTGGAGAGCGACCTGGATTTCTGCAGAGTGGACATGTCATTAAGAGGTACATACTCTTATGATGCCACAACTTTCTATCTGGGAGCCACATACAGTCCGGGAACATCAGTTTCCGTACTGGCAGGAGGCAAGGTAAAAGGAGTTCTCATAGGTTATGCATACGAGTTCTACACCAACGGTGTGGGTGCCCTGAACGGCAGCCATGACCTGATGGTAAGCTGGCAGACCGATGTGGATTTCTTTAAGAAGGGAAAGAACGTACATAAAAGTGTAAGATATTTATAATAAACATACAATGAAACTGAAAAACATTGCACTGACCGGTCTGACGGCCACAATGGTCCTGGCTCAGTCCTGCACAAGCAGCGGCTATGCCGGTGCCGGCGGCGAGGTGACCGGATCATCACAGGCAGCATTGCGCGAGCCCGTACCTTATGGCATGGTGCTTATCAAGAGGGGTTCCCTCAAGATAGGTGAAGAGGGTAATGACAGCCTGTGGGGTTCAAACTCTCCCACCAAGGAGATATCAGTGGAATCATTCTGGATGGATGAGAAAGAGGTGTCAAACGCCAAGTACCGCCAGTTCATAAACTGGGTACGTGACTCCATAATCCGTACACGTCTGGCAGATCCCGCTTATGGCGGCGACGAGTCATTCATGATAACCGAGGACAAATACGGCGAGCCTGTCACACCGCATCTTGACTGGAGCAAGCCCATTCCCTGGAAAAAGCCCAACGAGGACCAGGAGAGAGCCATCGAGAGCATGTACTACCGTCACCCCATAACAGGTGAAAAGATGCTTGACATTAAGCAGCTCAACTACCGTTATGAGATTTTTGACTATACACAGGCTGCACTTCGCAAGAATCAGCTTAATCCCAATGACCGCATCAAGAACACGGATCAGGAGGTATCAAATGAAAAAGTCATGATATCCAAGGATACGGCCTACATTGATGAGAACGGCAATATTGTCCGCAAGACCATTAACCGTGAGCTCTCCAGCATGTATGACTTTGTAAACACATACATAGTGAACATATTCCCTGATACCACATGCTGGGTCAATGATTTCCCAAATGCCAACAACGAGACCTACATGCGTCTTTACTTTAACCACCCCAACTACAATGACTATCCCGTGGTAGGCGTAAGCTGGGAGCAGGCCAACGCATTCTGCGCATGGCGTACGGAGTATCTGCTTGCAGGACTGGGCGCACAGGCCAAGTATATACAGCGCTACCGCCTTCCCACCGAGGCTGAGTGGGAGTTTGCAGCACGCGGACGTGAGAACAACCGCTATCCCTGGAAGGTTTCAGGCTCCAAGGATGATGATGGCTGCTACTATGCCAACTTCAAGCCCGAGCGCGGCAACTATACCAAGGACGGAAGCCTTATCACCACCCGCGTAGGATCATACAAGCCCAACTCAAACGGACTGTATGATATGGCCGGAAATGTAGCCGAATGGACATCGACCGCATACACTGAGGCCGGTATTCTCCAGATGAACGATATGAATCCGGAGCTCTACTACAACGCAGCCGTTGAGGATCCCTATTACATGAAGAAGAAAGCCGTGCGCGGCGGTTCATGGAAGGACCCCGAAAAGTTTATTGAATCATCATGGCGTACATACGAGTACCAGAACGAGCAGCGTTCATACATCGGATTCCGATGCGTACGCACACAGGTAGGTACTCCCAGTACAGGCCGCAAATAACCCCACTAAGAAAAAACATTGTATATGGAAAATACTGAGAACAAGAGTCTTCTGACCAAGATACAGGACTATCTGGATTCACCCAAGGGAAGAATCCTTCTGAACTATCTCTACAGCTGGGGTGCCGCAGTGGTTATCCTGGGTGCACTGTTCAAACTGACACACATCAAGGGCGCCAACCTGATGCTGTTCATAGGAATGGGCACCGAGGTGCTGGTATTCTTTATATCCGGTTTTGAAAAGCCTTTCATCCCAAATCAGGATGATGAGGAGGACTATGAGGCTCCGCGCCTTAAGGGCAGCATAATAATAAACAATGCCGCCCCGCAGGCTGTCGCACAGCAGCCCGTTCAGACTCCTGCAGCAGCGGTCCAGGATGCTAGTCCGCTCAACGTGAACGGCGTAGAGAACATTACACAGGACTATATTTCACGGGTTCATGACCTGACCCTCAAGATGGAGCAGATGTGCCGCCACTCAGAGAAGATGGAGCAGAACTCCGAGGAGATAGAGCAGCTTTCACGCAACCTCATAAGTATCAACACATTCTATGAGATGCATCTTAAGTCTGCAAGCACGCAGATGCAGAACATAGAGAAGGTCAACGAGCAGACCCGCCAGATGGTTGACAAGATTGAGGAACTCAATCGCGTATATGCACGCATGGTCGAGGCAATGAAGGTCAATTCCCAGATGGGAGCCAAGTAAAAGGCTATGAGCAGAAAGAAGACAAATGAAAGACCGCCATCGGCGCGTCAGAAGATGATAAACCTCATGTACATCGTCCTGCTGGCGATGCTTGCCATGAACGTTTCATCGGACGTGCTGAACGGTTTCAGGATAGTGGAGGAGAGTCTCAGCAAGAGTACCACCAACGCCACTCTCCAGAATGAACAGGCATACCGCGAGTTTGCATCGGCCGACTCCATAAACCACGAGAAAGTGGGTGAATGGTACGGCAAGGCACTCTACGTAAAGCAGATTTCAGACTCACTTTTCAATTTTGCCGAAGAACTCAAGAAACTTATAGCAATTGAGGCAGACGGCAAGGATGCCGATGTGGACAACATCCGCAACCGAGAGGATCTGGAGGCAGCCACACAGGTTATGCTCCACCCCACCCGCGGCAAGGGCGGCATGCTGTTTGACGCCATAAACAACTACCGCGAGAGGATTCTTGAAATGGTAACCGATCCTACACAGAGGGATATAATCAGCAACAACTTCAGTACCGATGTTCCCGTAAGAGTAGGTTCACTTGGAAAGAACTGGCAGGAGTACAACTATGAAAACATGCCTGTGGCAGCCGCCGTCACCATGCTGACCAAACTTCAGAATGATGTACGCTATGCCGAAGGTCAGGTGCTTCACACTCTGGTCAACAACATAGACATAGGTGACCTGCGTGTAAACGCCATCAACGCATACGTTATTCCCACATCACAGAACGTAGTTCAAGGTAACACCTTCAAGGCACGCATCATCATGGCTGCCGTTGACTCCACAGCACGTCCCGCCATCTATATAGACGGCAAGAAGATTGACTCCCAGGACGGCTGGTATGAGGTTCCGGCAACCAAGACTGGTGACTACACCCTTTCCGGTTATATGGAACTCCAGTCCGGCAACGGAGTTATACGCCGTGACTTCACACAGAACTACTCTGTAGTATCACCCCTGGCCACCGTATCGGCCACAATGATGAATGTGCTCTATGCCGGTTATGACAACCCCATCAGCATTTCTGTTCCGGGCGTACCCAGCAACATGATAACCGCACGTCTCAAAAATGGCGGAGGCTCTCTGACACGCAGCGGCAACGGATTCATCTGCAAGCCCACAAGCGTAGGACAGGATGTGGTTATAGCCGTTACCGCCAATCAGGAAGGTCGCCAGCAGAGCATGGGCGAGTATGCATTCCGCGTACGTCAGCTGCCTGACCCGACACCTTTTATAGAGTACAAGGATGAGAACGGCAATACCCAGCGTTATCGCGGAGGCGGAATGCCCCTTCTCAAACGCAACCTGCTGGCTGCCGACGGTATAGTGGCCGCCATTGACGACGGTCTGCTCAACATAGGATTCCGTGTCATCAGCTTTGAAACCACATTCTTTGACAATAACGGTAACGCCGTTCCCGAACTCTCCGACGGACCCAGGTTCTCGGAACGCCAGAAAAAGACCTTCCAGCAGTTGGGACGCGGCCGCCGCTTCTATATCCAGCGTGTCAAGGCAGTTGGACCGGACGGCATTGAGAGACAGCTTACCACCTCACTCGAGGTAATTCTTAACTGATTAAAAGGAGTAAACGATATGAAAAAGAGTATTCTTTTGTTTCTGACACTGGCTGCATCACTTATGGTGAATGCACAGCCCACACGCAGACTCCAGGAGCAGCAGGCTCAGAAAGAGGCCGAGAAGAGCCCCACAGCAGTAACCATCTCAGAGCGTGCCCGCTCACAATATACAGCACAGACCACCATGCCCACCGAGGTTCAGTGGAGACGTGACATATACCGCGAACTGGACCTGAAGAAGGAGAAGAATGCAGCGCTCTATTATCCCGAGCAGCCACTTGGTGACCGCGTCAATTTCTTTACACTGGTTATGAACCTTATCCTGGACGGTAAAATCAAAGCATATGAATACCGTTTGGACGGTAATGAACTATTTACTCCGGACAACGAACTGGATGTAGAAAATATGCTTGACAAGTTCTATATCTACTACACAAAGGATGATAAAGGCAAGTACAAGATAGAACCCACTGATATGCCCTGTCCTGAGAAATACTACATCAAGGAGAGCAACTACCTGGACCAGTTGTCAAACTTCCAGACACGCGTGACAGCTGTCTGCCCTGTCCTTATGCAGAGTGACTTTGGCGATAGCGAAAAGCCTACCGCATACCCCATGTTCTGGCTCAACTATGATGAGATAAGTCCCTATCTGGGACAGACTCAGGTAATGACCAGCAGTTACAACAACACCAGCAACATGTCACTTGACGACTATTTTGTAATGCGTCAGTATGACGGTGACATATACAAGACATCAAACCTGCGGAACATGCCGCTCTCAGAGTACTGTGAGACCGACTCGGCACTCCAGGCAGAGAGAGCACGCATTGAAAAGCAGCTCATAGATTTCCAGAACGGACTGTGGAATGACGTTGACCTGGAGCCCAGGATCAGCAAGCAGAGCGCAACTGCAGAGGAAAAGAAGCAGAAAGAGGTAAAGGAGCCCAAGCCCAAAAAGGAGAAAGAACCTAAGGCACCCAGACAGAGCGCATCCAGCGGAGAACGCCTGTCAGTACACAGATAACAACCCGCCAAGGATACTGTAGCATATCAGGTCAGTCAAAAATAACGACTGACCTGATTGTTTTATTTAAATTGTTTTAACTTTGCAGCAACAAAACAGCATACAACAACAATCAATCAATACGAAAATGAAAAAAGCATTAGTTGTCTGCAGTCTTGCACTGCTTTCATTCCTCCCCGTTTCTGCCCAGTTCAGCTGGGGTATCCGCGGTGGTCTTAACCTTGTAAACAATGACATCAGAGAAGTTAACGAAAAGTCTGCTATGGACAAGGACAGTTACACCGGTTTCTTTATCGGACCGATGGCTGAACTTCAGATTCCTATCATCGGAATAGGTATTGACGCCTCACTTCTCTACTCACAGAAGGGTCTTGAAGTGTCAGATGAGGAGACAATGAAGAATCAGTCACTGGCCATTCCCGTATCACTCAAATACTCACTGGGACTGGGCAACTTTGCAGCTGTGTATGTTGCAGCAGGTCCGCAGCTTGACTTTAAGATAGGTGATCTGGACAGGGAGTACAAGGACGGTGATGACGTTAAGAATTTTGCACTTGAAAAGAGCACCTGGAGCATTAACGTTGGTGCCGGTGTAAAGCTCATCAACCACATCCAGGCCGGTGTAAACTACAACATTCCCGTATCAAAGGAGGGTGCTTACAAGTTCACTGAGAACCCCACTGTAGGTTCTGCCATTGACCACGAGCCCGTGGATATCAAGGCCAGCACACTGCAGTTCCAGCTCACCTGGACATTCTGATAGGATAAGCCATCATAATGAGACCGGTTCTCCGCAAAAGAGCCGGTCTTTTTTATACATTTGTGCTCTACTGTCATGACTTTATATGCCGATATAATCCTGCCGGTACCCCTGAACCAACTGTTCACCTACCGCATCCCTGACCCTCTGCAGCAGACAGCCGTTGCAGGAGCCAGGGTATATGTGCCCTTTGGTAAGGGGCGCAGGCTTACGGGCATAATAGTTACTGTACACACAAACAAGCCACAGGGAGTCTCCGTCAAGGATATCCTGAGTGTGCTGGACCAGGACGGGCCGTCCGTCACTACCACCCAAATTAAACTGATGCAGTGGATGGCCTCATACTGCATGTGCTCTCCAGGTGATGTCATGAAAGCGGCCATTCCCGCCGGACTAAGGCCCGACAGCAGCGCCAGTGAGCATCCCTACAAACCCAAGACTGAGGTTTACGTAAAGCCCGGACCCAGACTAACAGGACTGGACAAAACCGGGTATGAAAATCTCTTTGGAAAGACAGCCCAGAAACAGAAGGAGCTGTTAGGCAAATACATTGAGCTGTCCGGAATGGATGAGAATCCTCTCAATCCCGCACCCGTAACAAAAAAGGCGCTGAGCCAGGCCGTCAAGTCTGCATCGGCCCTGCACTCACTGCAGGAGAACGGTGTGTTGGAGTTCTATGAACTGGAGGTGGGACGACTACCGCAGTTCAGCGGACATACACAAGAGCCGCCAACGCTCAGCCCTGCACAGCAAAAGGCTTTTGATGAGATAAAAGAGAGTTTCAGGCATAAGAACGTGTGCCTGCTACACGGTGTAACATCCAGCGGCAAGACCGAGATTTACATCCATCTTATAAGGGAACACATTGCACGCGGCGGACAGGTGCTTTACATCCTGCCTGAGATTGCGCTTACCACACAGATAATGCACCGTCTGCAAAAAGTTTTTGGCGATGACATGTGCGTGTATCACTCACGCTGCCCCGAGAACATAAGGGTTGAGGTGTGGAACCGTCTGGCCGGACCCAATCCATACAAACTGATACTGGGTGCACGGTCGGCAGTGATGGTACCACTCAGGAACCTGAGCCTGGTAATAGTTGATGAGGAGCATGAGCCCAGCTTTAAGCAGGAGGATCCGGCACCACGCTATCACGGACGCAACACCGCCATAATGCTGGCATCGCTGTGCGGAGCCAAGACACTGTTGGGAAGCGCCACGCCTGCGCTGGAAAGCTACTCAAACGCCGTAACCGGCAAGTATGGACTGGTAACGCTCACAGAAAGGTTCCGTAACGTCAAACTACCTCGCATAGAGGTGGTTGACACTGCCGACCTTAAACGCAGAAAATATATGCAGGGACTCATCTCACCCCAGCTTGAGATGGAGATAGGCCATGCCCTTGAATGCGGAAAGCAGGCCATCCTGTTCCATAACCGCCGCGGCTATGCCGGCACCGTGGAGTGTCCTGACTGCGGATGGGTACAGAAATGTGACCGTTGTGACGTGAGCCTGACCTTTCACAAAAGCACCGATACGGCTACCTGCCACTACTGCGGACGTAACTACCGGGTACCCGCCGTATGCCCCTCTTGCGGCAGCAAGAACCTGCGCAGCCGCGGATACGGTACCGAGCGCATAGAGGAGGAGGTGGCCAGGCTGTTCCCCGCAGCACGTGCTGCCAGGCTTGACCTGGACTCGGCCAAAGCCGGATATGAGTCAATCATAACTGATTTCCAGGAACATCGCACAGATATCCTCATAGGAACACAGATGGTCTCAAAGGGACTGGATTTTGCAGGCGTAAGCGTGGTTGGAATACTGGAGGCCGACTCCATAATGAGCTACCCCGATTTCCGCGCATCAGAGAGAGCCTACCAGCTTATGGCACAGGTGGCCGGACGCGCCGGACGCAAGGATGAGCAGGGAAAGGTAATCATACAGACCCGTCAGCCCGATGCACCCGTACTGGAGATGGTAAGCCGCAATGACTACACCGGTTTCTTTAATGAGCAGATGCAGGAACGCAGCGCATTCAACTATCCGCCGTACTCAAGACTGGTCTCTGTCACAGTAAAAGGAACCGATATGAGAGCCGTTGAGAATACAGCCATGTCCATAGCAGCCTGTCTGGCGAAACTGTTCGGACAGGACAGGGTGTTGGGACCCGATGCCCCGCCGGTATCAAAGGTCATGTATTCGTACATCAGGCGTATCATGATAAAGGCACGTCTTGAGCAGACATCCGCGGCCATCAGAGAAAAATTATCCCAGGCCGTCAGCAGTACGGCCCGGGAAACAGGATTGAGCGGCGTCACTGTTTCTTTTGACGCAGATCCACAGTAGATTCCGGATAACTGATGCGCGTGTGGTACATGGTGCGCAGTTTCTCCTTGAACGTCTCCTTGACCTTGTTCACCTCCAGCCAACTAATGGGACAGTCACGGAAATAGCCCTCCTGTACCTGCGTGTCAATGATCTTGTCAACCATCTCACCAATACTCTCCTCGGTATATTCCTTAAGACTGCGTGAAGCCGCCTCGACGGCATCGGCCATCATCAGCACAGCAGTCTCCTTGGAGTAGGGATTGGGACCGGGATAACTGAACCCGGTGGAATCAGGTTGCATATCGGGATGCTCCTGGGTATATTTGATGTAGAAATAACGGGCCACACCCTTGCCGTGATGCGATGATATGAAACCCCGTATGGCAGTTGGCAATCCATATTTATCGGCCAGTTGAAGTCCTTTCTCAACGTGTTCTATTATGATATGCGCACTCTGCTGCGGAGTGAGTTTTTCATGCGGATTGACGCCGTTCTGATTCTCGGTAAAGAACGGCGCACTGTCAATCTTGCCTATGTCATGATACAGTGCCGCAGTACGTACCAGTGCAGGATTGGCCTTTATACGTCTGGCAGCCTCGGCGGCCAGCGTGGATACCTGCATAGAGTGCTGGAATGTACCGGGAGCCTTCTCTGCCAGTTCACGCAACAGCGGATTGTTTATGTTGGAAAGCTCTATCAGGGTTACGTTTGATGTAAATCCAAACAGTTTTTCAATGACAAACAGAAGCGGATATACCAGCAGTATTACCACACAGTTGATAAGGAAGAACAGGAATATAAGCGGATCTATATCACGAATGTTTTCCAACTGGGTCATCTGCAAGGCAATCCATACCAGACCGTATGAGATGAATATCAGCATAGAGGTACGCAGTATATGCGAACGTTGGGAGAGTTCCTTGAGCGAATATATGCCGGTAAGTCCGGCCATAAGCTGCAGCAGCACATACTCATACGGCATGGATACAATGAGTGAAGTGGAAAGAATGAACACCATATACCCGGTAAACGCCGTACGGGAATCCAGGAAAATACGCAGCAGGATGGCCAGCATGGAACACGGCAGCAGTAATATGCTCCAACCTGAATACTGACAGAAAAGGTCCACTCCAACTGAGAACAACGCAATGGAGCCGAAAAGGAAATAGAGTATGGAACGGCTATCTATATCATCCATACGGTACAGGGTCAGATAGATGTACAATACCAGGTAACAGAGCAGTACAAACACCACACGTCCGCCCCATGTAAGAAGCTGGAACCGCTTGGACTCATTCTTTTCATTCACTATGTCCAGATATGACTTTATAATCTGGCTTTTCTGGACATCTACAATCTCACCCTGATCAATTATTCTCTGATCGGCCACTACCATACCGCGGTAATGCGATATCTGGTCCAGTTGCGCCTCAAGGTCGGCATCGGAACGTGCTGCGTCATATATGACATTGGGCCGGATGAAATCCTCCAGATTCTGCTCCCGCAGGATGTATCGGTCATGATAGTAGTAATCGGCCACGTTGAGCACGTAGTTGTAGGCATCACGCTCGCTGCGGACGCTTGATTTCCTTACAAACGCCGATGTGTTTCCCTCATAGACCCGGAACACCTCCCTGTCAGACAGCAGGTCCTCACCCTCCGTAGAGATGATGCCGTCACTGTAAACCTCTGCAAGACGCTCGCGTATTGTGTTGTAGGTAACCTCCCACACCAGTTTGTGCAGGCTGTCTGCATAAAAGCGGTCAAACTCCTCCAGCGCGCCCGCCCCGACCGATGCATTACGGCTGAAGTATGGAGCAAACGCCGCCTTGACGCTGTCAGCCTCGGCCTGCCACACGTCATCGCTTTTTTCAATTGAGAAGCTGAACGGCGCAATCAGCACGTCATATGTCCACGGCTTGCCGATGGTGTACATATAGCTTTCCCTGTGAAAAGCCGGCATGAAATATACCGTAAGGAATGCTGACAGAAGCGACAGCACGATAAGAAGGTTCCTGTTACTCTTTATGAGTTGTCTTTTATCATTCATTAAGAAACGGGCCGTTTGTTGACTCGTAAAAATAGGACTTTTTCATGAGAAAATGATTACTTTTGCAGCGCTAAATCAAGAGAGATGACAGAAAAGACAAGCAGCCGCCGCGTGAGGGTACGTTTTGCACCCAGTCCCACTGGACCACTGCACATTGGAGGCGTACGCACAGCATTATACAACTATCTTTTTGCCCGCAAACACGGAGGTGATTTCATATTCAGGATTGAGGACACCGATACCAACCGTTTTGTGCCCGGAGCCGAGGATTACATCCTTGAGTCATTCCGTTGGCTGGGTATAAAGTTTGATGAGGGTGTATCATTTGGCGGAAACTACGGTCCCTACCGTCAGTCAGAGCGTAAGGAGATATACAAGAAATACGTTGACCAGCTTCTTGAAGCCGGCAAGGCATACATAGCATTTGACACTCCAGCCGAGCTTGAGGCCAAGCGTAACGAGATACCCAACTTCCAGTACGATGCCACTACCCGCGGCCAGATGCGCAACTCGCTCACCCTGTCCGCCCAGGAGGTAAAGGACCTTATTGAGGCCGGTAACCAGTATGTGGTACGTATCCTTATTGAACCCGGTCAGGAGGTTGAGGTTGATGACCTCATCCGCGGCAAGGTTACCATCAACTCATCCGTTCTGGATGACAAGGTGCTCTACAAATCGGCCGACCAGTTGCCCACATACCATCTTGCAAACATCGTTGACGACCATCTGATGGAAGTCTCCCATGTAATACGTGGCGAAGAGTGGCTTCCCTCTGCACCTCTACATGTCCTTCTGTACCGTGCTTTCGGTTGGGAGGACACCATGCCGCAGTTTGCACACCTGCCCCTGCTGCTCAAGCCTGAGGGCAACGGCAAGCTGAGCAAGCGTGACGGTGACCGTCTGGGATTCCCTGTGTTCCCGCTTGAATGGCATGACCCCAAGACAGGCGAGATATCATCAGGTTACCGTGAGAAAGACTATCTGCCTGAGGCAGTAATCAATTTCCTGGCACTGCTGGGCTGGAACCCCGGCGACGACCGTGAAATCATGTCACTTGATGAGATGGTTGATCTTTTCAACCTTGAAAAGTGCAGCAAGGCCGGTGCCCGTTTCAACTATCAGAAACTTGTATGGTTCAACCACGAATACATAATGCTCAAGAGCGATCGTGAGATTGCTGAACTGTTCAAGCCCGTTCTGGAGAGCCACGGCGTAAACGCTCCCATGGAGCGCATTGAGACTGCCGTAGGTCTGGTCAAGAACCGCGTGAACTTTGTAGGCGAACTTTGGGACAACTGCTCATATCTGTTCCAGGCACCCACCACCTTTGATGAGAAATCACTCAAGAAATGGTGGAAGGATGAGGCTCCCCGCACCACAGCTGAGCTCTGTGACTTCCTGGAGACACAGTCTGACTGGAACGGTCAGGTACTTGAGCCCAAGGTAATGGAATGGATTGCCTCAAAAGGCTATGCCACCGGTAAGGTAATGAACGCCCTGCGCGTTACACTGGTGGGAGCAGCCATGGGTCCCCAGATATTCTGCATAACTGATTTTATTGGACGTGAAGAGACTCTGAGACGTGCCCGCAAGGCCGTATCCGAACTCTCCTGTAACGGATAAGAGATGATGATCTACACTATCGGCATATACCTGTACGCTGGCCTCGTAGCCGTCGCTTCCCTTTTCAACAAGAAGGCAAGACTTCTCATCAAAGGCCATAACAGAATTCTTGATACCATAAGACCACAGGTTGATCAGAACTCAAAATACCTTTGGTTCCACGCATCGTCATTGGGAGAGTTTGAACAGGGACGTCCGCTTATTGAAAGGATTCACAACAAACATCCCGAGTGCAGGATACTGCTCACGTTCTTCTCACCTTCAGGATATGAGGTCCGCAAGGATTATAAAGGAGCCGATATCGTGTGCTACATACCGTTTGACACTCCCATCAACGTAAACAGGTTCCTGAACACCATCAAGATAGAAAAGGCCTTTTTCATCAAATATGAGTTCTGGCCCAACTTCCTGAGAGGACTTCACAAGCGCGGAATAGAGATCTTCAGCGTGTCATCCATATTCCGTGACAACCAGCTTTTCTTCAAGTGGTACGGCAGGGGATATGCCAAGGCACTGGGTTATTTCAAGCACCTGTTCGTACAGGACCGTCACTCCAAGGACCTGCTCAAGAGCATCGGCATAACTGATGTCTCAATTGTAGGTGACACCCGTGCCGACCGCGTTCTGGAGGTGGCTGCCGCATCAAAGCAATTCCCCATAATTGAGACTTTTGTAAACGGTGACCCCACCTTCATTGCAGGCTCTTCATGGCCGGCCGATGAGGAGCTCTTTATCCCCTATTTCCATACCAAGCCTGACTGGAAACTCATCATCGCACCCCATGAGATTCATGAGGAACATCTGGTTCAGATAGAGGCCATGCTCAAGGGACGTGACTACATACGCCTGTCACAGGCCACACTTGAAAACATCAAAGGGTACGATACACTCATCATAGACTGCTTTGGAATGCTATCATCCATCTACCGCTACGGTCACATTGCCTACATAGGCGGCGGATTCGGAGTTGGAATACACAATGTACTTGAGGCTGCCGTGTTTGACATCCCGGTACTGTTCGGTCCCAATAACCAGCGATTCCGCGAAGCACAGGACCTTAAGCGTCTTAAGGGCGGATTTGAGATAACCGATGCCTATAGCCTGCGTATCCTGATAGACAAGTTCATAAGTGATCCGGGCTTCCTCAAGAAAGTCGGCAAGAACGCAGGTGATTACGTACGCAGCAGCAGTGGCACTGCCGACCGCATTCTGGGTGAAATCGGCCTCAACTGACACAAACACAGAACGAACTGTTCGTATTGTGTTTGTCTTACTCCTGATACCAGGAGGCGTACATATGGTAATCCCTAGCGATGCGCTGGTTCATCTCCTCAGCCTGTGCAGCATCAACATCCTTGACATACTTGGCAGGAACGCCGGCCCAAAGCGTATGAGGCGGTATGACCGTCTTGCTCAGTACAACCGATCCTGCAGCTACAATGGCCCCCTCACCCACAACCGCATGGTCAAGCACCACTGATCCCATACCTATCAGCGCATTGTCCTTTATTTCGGCCCCATGTATGGTTACGTTATGACCCACCGATACATTGTTGCCTATTACAGTTGTTGAACGCTGATAAAGGGTGTGGATTACGGTTCCGTCCTGGATATTGGTTCCTTCACCTATGCGGATGGAGTTTACATCGCCGCGCAGTACGGTTGAGAACCATATGCTGCATCCCTTGCCTATCACTACATCACCTATCACGCAGGCGTTTTCGGCCAGGAAACAGTCATCTCCTATGGCGGGAGTAAAACCTCTTACTGATTTGATTATAGCCATTTGTGGTTTTTGTTTTACTGATGCGAAAATAGTGTAAGTTTTCCGAATTTATATACCAATCAAAAAAGTAATTTATTACTTTTGCGGTCCAAGACAATAACACAAGACTAAAATACTTATTGCTATGAAGTTTTTGACAAATGAGAAGTTGGTCATCTCTGGCGCAGCCGGTATGATCGGTTCAAACATGGCGCAGACAGCCATTATGATGGGACTTTCATCAAACATCTGTCTTTATGATGTTTATCTGCCCGGTTTGGAGGGTGTGGTAGAAGAACTCCGCCACTGCGCATTCCCCGGTGTGAACATCACCTTCACCGACAAGGTTGAGGAGGCTTTCAAGGATGCCAAGTACATGGTTTCATCAGGCGGTGCACCCCGTAAGGCCGGAATGACCCGTGAGGATCTGCTGGTTGGCAATGCCAAGATCGCAGAGCAGCTGGGTAAGGATATCAAGACCTACTGCCCCGACCTCAAGCACTGCGTCATTATCTTCAACCCCGCCGATATCACCGGTCTGGTTACCCTGGTTTACTCAGGTCTCAAACCCTCGCAAATAACCACTCTGGCCGCTCTTGACTCAACACGTCTGCAGAGCGCCCTGGCCAAGCACTTCGGCGTAGCTCAGGATAAGGTTACAACAGCACGAACATACGGTGGTCACGGTGAGCAGATGGCAGTATTCGCATCAACCGCCAAGGTTGACGGCAAGCCTCTGACCGATATCATCGGCACACCCGCTCTTACTGATGAGCAGTGGGCCCAGATGAAGCAGGATGTAATCAAGGGCGGTGCCAAGATCATCGAGCTTCGCGGACGTTCATCATTCCAGAGCCCTTCATTCGTATCAATTGAGATGATAGGCGCTGCCATGGGTGGTGAGAAGTTCGAGTGGCCTGCAGGCTGCTACGTGAACAACTCACAGTTCCAGAACGTAATGATGGCCATGCCTTCAACAATCGATGCCACCGGCGTACACTACACAGACGTTAAGGGTACCGCTACTGAGATGGCAGACATTGAGGCCAGCTACAAGCACCTCCAGGCCATGCGCGATGAGGTTATCTCACTGGGCGTTCTGCCTGCAGTAAGCGAGTGGAAGAAATATAACCCGAATCTCTGATTCCCGGTTACAGTCAATCAATGGGCGTACGGAAGGATGCTTCCGTACGCCTTTTTTTATTAAGGTGTACATTCCTAAATACAAATGCCGATTTTTTTATTAGTTTTGTAGTGACATAACAGGCGCATCAGACTCTGAATCACTCTTATGAAAAGATTTGTTATCTTTCTTGTCACATCTGTTTACTGTTCGCTACTGTGGGCGCTCAACGGCGTGTCGATAAGCCAGAATACCATAGGAAACGGCCTGATAAGCCAGTCTCTTAACGTTATAGCCAAAGACAGGCAGGGACGCCTATGGGTAGGATCAAACGTGGGACTGTCAGTCATATCCAGCGGTACGGTAACCAACATAAGGGATATTGCATCGGAGGGTGGCCTGGTCATGCTGGGCAACGTTAACAGCATAGTATGCACCGAGAGTGTACTGCTTTCATGTGAGGACCGCATACTTCATTACGACCACAGCACCAACTATGCACATACGGTCAAATATGCCGACAGGATTCTGCACACTGACTGTTTCCTTCTGGAGGGCAACACTGCCACCTTCTTTGACAAGGAGTCACAAAGCATCTTCTCATATGACATGGAGACACAGGAATGCCGCCTTGTGTCCAACCTGACCGGTAATCAGGAGTTCACATTCAGCAAGATCCTCAGATCCGAATCAGACAGCATCAACATATATCTGGCAGACGATGTTCTGGGGCTCTTCAGATATAACCGCAATACCGGCACACTGGCACATGTTCAGGGAACCAGCCATCCGATAGTAGCAAAGGCCACTGCCATAGACAACGGAAATGTCATCTGGCTTTCCGTTCCGTCAGGCGGAATCAAAGGCTATTACATAAACAGTTCATATGAAAAGATTGCCGAATACAATACAGGCAACTGCAATCTCCTGTCAGATGACGTGTCTCTTATCACGCCTCTTCCGGACGGAAGCCTTCTGACAGGCCATTACCATGAAGGATCCTGCGTTCTGAAGAGGGACCGCATTCTCAACCACGCCAACGTAACCATTATCAGGAACCTCAAGAACATAGTCTGCACCCTAGTAAATTCAGAGGACCGTGAGACCCTGTATGCCACATCAGGTTACGGACTGGTATCAATGCGAAAGACCTTTATAGGACAGATACGCCATCTGTATGAACATGAAGAAGGCATTATAAGCTACGACAACTATATCTCGGCATATGAGGAACCTGAGGGAACAGTAATACTGGGCACCATGAACAGCGGTATTTTCAGAATAGACCCCATGACTCATGAGAGGACCTTGTTCAACGGAACAGAAAACCTCTCAATAGTATCCATGTGCCGTTTTGATGATGACATTATCCTTATGGCCGATGCAAGTCGCGGGCTGCTCATGTTTGACCGTAAAAAAGGAGAATTTACGCTTCCGCCCAATTTCCCTGACCTGCCCATGCCATCCTTTGCCGACCTGCGCAACATAAAGATGAGTGCAACCGATGAGGACGACATATTCATCTTCAATGCAAATACACACCATTATGTCCTGAGGGCAGGCTCCGGCCGTTTTCAGGAGTTTTTCCTTTTTTCAGGAGACGGAGAGGTTATCCGACAGGTTGAGAACGTATGCAAGACACCGTATGCCGTCTATATAACCTGGCAAGGTGCAATCTATGAGATAAATACCAGGACACTTGCAAGCAGATGTGTCTATTACAAGAACGATGAGGCCATACACAACATCACATCACTCAACGCCAACTCAAAGGGTGAGCTCTACTTTACCGAGCCCGACGGACTGCACAGGTATGATCCGCGCTCAAACTATGATGAGCTGCTCATTGAGACCTGGAGTGCGGGACGTTTCATAAACGTTGCGGTGGATACACGGGACCGTCTGTGGTTTACAACCACCAACGAGTATCTGCAATTCTATGACCCTTCAAAAAAAGAGATGCTCCTTTACTCTGTTGAAGACGGTGTACCAAGCTCCCGATTCATGAGCAACTTCTCCACCTGCACACGCTCAGGAATAGTAATGTTCCCCAACGCAAACGGGCTGGTAACCATAAACACCAACAGCACTCTTCTGTATGACTCTCCGCCCTTGCAGGTCAGCTGCATATCGGCCGGAACCGATAAAAAGGACATCACTGCAACAGAGATAAGGAACTCCCTCAAAAGACCCGTAAAACTCCCCGTCAAATATAACCATCTGGATCTGGAAGTGGCGGCTAACGCCTTTAACCCCACCTATCCGCATATCCTCATGTACAGCATATACAGGGATGACCTGCCTGTCTTGTCGTTCAACAGTTCCAATACCACCATCTCCATCCCCAGACTGGAAAGCGGAACCTACTCGCTGACAGTAAGACAGACCTACCGTCGCGGAATAACCGAGCCGGAAACCATTCTACGGTTCAAGGTTCCCAAGCCTTTCCTCGGTACGATGCCGGGTGTTCTGTTGGCGCTCTTTGTAATACTTGCATTCGGATACTCAATAGCGCGCATATCGGGCACCCTTGAAAAGAACAGGATGGAGAAAGCCATGGCAACTCAGGATATCAAGAACCGCGAGGACAAGATTGCATTCCTGTCAAACATAGCCCACGAACTGCGCACGCCGCTATCACTTATCTATAACCCTGTCAAGGATTTCCTGCAGGAGAAATCTGTAGATGGCATTGATTATGAGCGTATGGAACGCATCTTCAACCAGGTAAACAAAATGACCGTAATGGTCAATATGATCCTGGACAGCAGCCGTGCTGATATAAACAAGGCCGATATACTTATTGAAGAGGTCAACCTGAACGAATGGATAAACTTCCTTCTGGAAGACTACCGCATTGACTGTTATGGTAAGGGATTCAGTCTGAGGTTCCTGATGGACAACTCCATAGGTACCGTGTCCATTGACAAGCGCATCATTGAGACCGGTCTGTCAAACATGGTAAACAACGCCATAAAATACAGCACAAGCGGTTCCACCATCACGGTAACCACTTCAAAGGCAGGGAATATGATACGTGTTGCCGTCAAGGATCAGGGCCGTGGATTCAAATGCAATCCTGAAGACCTGTTCAAACGTTATTACAGGGAGAACGATGACAATTCCATTCCCGGTTACGGACTTGGACTGCCTTACGCAAAACTTCAGTTAAGCCTGATTGGAGGCGATATGTCTGCCATAAACAATGAAGACGGCATAGGCTCAACCTTCTACATGGATTTCCCCACCACACTGGGCCAGAACGTTGACAAATCACTTAAGGAGAACGTTGACAAATCACATAATGGAAACAATACCGACCAGGACAAGGAAAGGGATTTTGACACCCATGATATGACCATTCTCTACGTCAGCAGCAATGGGCAGGAGTCTGATTCCTTCAAGGAAAGTTTTGGCAGCATGTTCCGTCTGATAATAACCGTTCATGACGGCAAGGAGGCCCTGAGCATGCTCAAGCGTATGAACATAAACCTTGTCATAAGTGATGCCGAAATACCCGGCATGAACGGTTTTGAGTTGTGTCACACAATAAAGAGCACAATTGAGATCAGCCATATCCCCGTCATCCTACTCACCACCAGAAGTGACGAGCGCAACCGTAATCTAGGCTACAAGATGGGAGCTGACGCCTTTATTGCACCCCCGTATGACAATAAGCAGATGTATGCCATCATACGCAGTCAGCTTGGCGGACGTTTTGAAATAAGACGTCAGTACAGCTCCGGTTTCTTCAGCAAGATGAATCCGGACCAGACTTTCAGTATGACCGATGAGGAATTCATACGCTCGCTCAACACCCTTATTGAGCAGAACATATCAGATCCCAATCTGACCGATGAAACCATCCACGAGCGGCTGGGCTTATCACGTACAGCCATAGTCAGAAAGATGGAGGGACTGCTGGGAACCCAAATATCAGGTTACCTGCGCAGGATACGCATAAGCATTGTAAGAGACAGACTCACCAATACGGACGATAATCTTGAAACAATCGCCAGGGAGACAGGCTTTACTGACGTAGAGTCCATGGACAAAGCCTTTAAGCGCGAAACGGGCAAGACGGTATCTTCCATACGTGAGGCATAAAATGATTAATCATGTGTACTAGTTTCAGCCAACATAACAATCATCATATCAGTATGAAAAGGATTCTTACGTTCATGTTCTCGGCCCTGATGTTCCTTTCTGCCAGAGCCGGTTACACCCAAAAGGTTCAGATAGGTACTGAAAAAGGTCTGAGTTGTAATGCTGTAAAATGCTTTTCAAAAGATATCTACGGTCGTCTCTGGGTGGGAACACTGAACGGAGCCAATCTGATATCAAACGGAGCTATCAGTCAGTATCAGTATTTCACGGTAGGAAACAATGATATAGTGACCGGCGACGTGGCGTCAATAGGCTGTTCCCGCCGCGCCATCATAGCCACCAACAACCATATCATAGACTTTGACCCTGACAATGACTCCACGTACATAGTCAAATATAACGGTTTGGACATAAGGACAGAGTATATCATGATGATGGGTGACACCGCATACTTTTACAACATGCCGCTCAATGCCATCATGCGATATGACCTGAGCTGCTACACCACAGAGATGGTGGCGCAGTTCCCGTCCGAGCGTCAGTTCCACTTTACAAATATACTTCCAATAGCAAAAGACGGCAGTCAGATGCTTCTGGTTGAGGAGGACCGCGGATTCTATATGCTGAATACCGTATCCGGCAACCTTACCCATATGGACCAGCTGGGCACCGATATAGTTGCCAAAGCCTCATTTATAGACTCAAACAGCATTCTTTGGATAGCCTACAAGAACAAAGGCATTACGGGTTATTATGTCAAATCCGGATTTGACATGATAGCACACTATGATACATCGGATTCACAGATTCCAAGCAATAACATAAACCGTATGGCCGAAATGCCGGACGGCAACCTGTTCCTATGCACCGAATCTGACGGAATATGCATCCTGAACCGTAAAACAGGTACTGCCGACACCTCCATTCAGGACACCGGCGAGCATCTCCATGTACAGGACGTAATGATAAACCATGAAGATAACCAGATTATGCTTGGCACCATGCATCGCGGTATCATAACCATAAAGCAGTCATTCTTTTACACCATAAACTGCTCGGGAACCGACAAAAGCCTTCAGGTGGCCAGCATACCTTTATCGGCCTACCAGGACTATGACGGAACCATCTGGTTCGGAACATCGGGATTCGGCCTGTGCAGGTATGACAGCAAAACCGGTCTGATGGAGAATATACCTCAGACTGAAGATATGACAATATCAACCATTTGCAGCTTTGACAAAGAAAACCTGCTGTTTGCCGAAAAGACAAAAGGCCTGTTCCTTTATGACAAAAAGAGAAAGAGAGTCACGCCGTCACACTTCCTGGCCGATGCCGGTATTACAATATCGTCATCAAGACTCAACCGCCTTAGGATGATAACCACTCCCGACGGTGATATAATGCTTTTCAACTGCAACGGACGGCACATCATGTACCGTCATGATACAGGCCAGATCCATGAGATAATACTTCAACTCAACGGCGAAGAGAACAAGAGCCTGGTTGACGATATAATGGTACGTCCGTCACATGCCACCATAGCATGTAACGGCTGCATCTATGAGGTTGATTACAGGACCTTGCTGGCACGCCTCATCTTCCAGAAGCAGGATGAAGGCCGCAGTGCCATATCGCATGTGACAGAGGATTCAAGAGGCATTATATGGGCCTGCTCGCCCGACCAGCTGATCAGTTTTGACCCCAGAGCCAACAAACTGTCGGAGGTGATGGACAACAAAGATTACGGTGTATTCATGACCATGGCCATTGACCGCAATGACCGTCTGTGGATTACAACCGACAAATCGACCATGGTCATGCTGAGCACAAATGACAAGGAAAGCAAAGAGCCCTACACCTATTACGGACATGACTGCGGAACAATGCTGAACTTCCTTACCGGTTTCTCACTGGTATCAACCGATGATTATATCTTCTTTCCGCAGACATCAGGTCTGATGGTCATCAATCCTGAGGATGTGAACATCAGATACAACAGTGATCCCTGCCCTATAGCACTCACCAAACTGGTTCTGGACGGTACTATTCACGAGGCACCGGCCAATGCGCAGAAAAGCAAGTCACTTGACATTCCCAACAACTTCTCACTGCTTGAGGTGCATGTGGCAGTGAACCAGTTTGACCCCACAAGACCTGCCACACTCAAATACACACTGCAAAAGAAGGGACATCCCTATCCCGCAATTGAGAAGGTTACCACAGCTACTGATATCTCAATTCCCAAATCATCACACGGATCTTACACCCTCTACGTAAGCCAGCGCACCATACAGGGATGGAGTGAGCCCAAGCAGATGCTTTCATACAATGTGGCACGCCCCTTCATAATGACGGTTCCCGCTTATCTGCTCATTATTGCAATCATAATCTCTATAAGCGTTACCATATCAAAGGTCGGTATCAGCCTCAAGCAGATTGACATGGACCGCGCCATGAACTTGCAGGAGAACAAGCATAAGGATGAAAAGATCTCTCTTATGTCCAATCTGGCACATGAACTGCGTACGCCGTTGTCACTGATTTACAACCCCGTCAAGGACATGATTGAGGAGAAATCCGTCAAGGGCCCTGACTACGACCGTCTGGAGCGTATCTTCAATCAGGTACAGAAAATGACGGATATGGTAAACACCATACTTGACAAGGGAACAAATGACGTGACCAGAAGTGACGTAGAGATCCAGCAGATTGACTTTAACGCATGGTTAGGCAAGATTATTGAGGACTTTAAGACCGACTGCAACGCCAAGGGTCTCAAAACCGAGTATATCCCCATGCAGAATATGGGCATGGTCTATGTTGATCCCAAGATGATGGAGGTCATCATAAACAACATCATGACCAACGCCATCAAATACAGCGACACCGGAACGATAACCATATCCACGGGTCATAACAAGGGCAAGATATGGATCAGGATACACGATGAGGGACGCGGATTTACATGCCGCCCCGAGGAACTGTTCAAACGGTACTACAGAGAGGATGAGAACATTCCCGGCTACGGACTGGGCCTGTCACACGCCAAAACGCATGCCGACCTTCTGGACGGAACCATCCGGGCTGAGAAGAACAACGGTCCCGGATCAACCTTTACCGTAGAAATACCTGACAATCTGAATGAAAGGTTCACCGCCATTCAGGACACACAGCAGTTACCGCCAATGGCACCTATACCGGACTTTGCCGAAATGGATGAACCTGTTCAGGAGGAGGTTGAATTTGACACAAAGAGCATGACCCTGCTCATTGTCGATGACCAGGATGACATACTGCAGTTCATCAAGGATGAGTATGCATCACTTTTCAAGACTATCTATACGGCACATGACGGAAAGGAGGCTCTGGACCTTATACACCAGCGCATGCCCAACGTGGTGGTCAGTGACATAATGATGCCCCGTATGAACGGATTTGAACTCTGTAAGACTATCAAGACTGACCTGGAATTAAGTAGTATCCCGGTAATCCTGCTCACCTCCCGCAGTGATCCCAAGAACCAGGATATGGGCTACAAGATGGGTGCCGACTCTTTCCTTCCCAAACCGTTTGATTCCAAACTCCTGTACAAGATAATAAGGAGCCAGCTCAAGAACCGCTTTGAGATAAAACGTCAGTATGCCACATCGTTCTTTACAGCCATATCCGAGGATCAGACCTTCAGTGCAGCCGACGAGCAGTTTGTACTCAAACTCAACCGCTTTATACGTGAGAACCTGGCCAATACAATGCTTGGCGTTGATATGATAGTTGACCATATGAACGTTTCACGTACCACCCTGTTCAACAAGATGAACAACCTGGTAGGTGCATCAACCAACAAGTACATACGCCGCATACGTATAGATGTAGCCAAGGAGATGCTCTCCAAGACAAACAAGTCTGTAGGCACCATAGCCGAGGAGACAGGATTCTCCGAGAGCCAGTACTTCAGTACCGTATTCAAGCAGGAAACCGGTATGACACCGTCACAGTTCAAGGATTCACTCCGCAATATCTGACGTATCAGCAGGGTTTGCAGAGTGATCCCGGAGCCTGTTTGACAAGTCCCTTCATCTCAAGGCTGAACAGGACCGATGACAGCATCGGATAAGGTATGTTCAGTTCTGTCATAAGAGTGCTTATATGTACCCCCTGTGCCTTTAGCCTGACACGCTGATAAACCCTGTTTTCCTGATCGGTAAGTTCAGGAAAAAGATCCTTCTGTACAGGTTCTTTCCTTAGCGAATCGTTCCAGTTCATTGCATTGGCAAAATCCAGGGCCGATGTTATGAGCGCAGCACAGTTGTCACGTATCAGCTCATTGCAGCCCACCGAGTACGGATCACCCACACTGCCCGGAAAGGCAAAGCATTCGCGGCTGTAGCTGGCTGCAATCTCGGCAGTAATAAGCGATCCGCTCTTGGCTGCCGACTCCACCACCAGCACAGCGTCCGACAGTCCCGCTATGATGCGGTTACGTCTGACAAAGTTATGCCCTAAGGGAACCGTTCCTGACATGAATTCAGTTACCAGCCCACCATCAGGAAGCATACGTTTGGCTACAGGACGGTGTGATGAAGGGTATATCATATCCAACCCATGCGCAAGCACTCCTATGGTCGGCAAACCCTCATCCAAAGCTGCCTTATGTGACTCAATGTCTATTCCGTAAGCCAGACCGCTCACTATAACCACATCAGGACATATCTGATGCAACTCCCTTACAAAGGTATGGCACATGCGGCGACCATATTCGGTAGCCTTACGTGTGCCTACAATGGCCACCACCCGGGCGGCATTGTAATTGACATTGCCCAACGAAAACAGAACAAGCGGAGCATCGTCCAGATCCAGCATCCGTGCGGGATAGTCAGAGTCGGCAACAGTAACGCATCTGATACCGTGTTTCTCAATGAAATCCAGTTCTTCACGGACAAAAGAATCATACCCGGAACCGCATAACGCATCAACAATATGCGTATCGATTCCGGGTATGATGTCTTTTAAATGATCGCGCTGACGGAAAATCTCCAGTGCGCTTCCGAACTCTCTGTACAGGTATTTTGCGCCTGTACACCCAAGTCCGTCTATCCTGTTCAGCGTGAGCAATGCCGTCAGTTCATCTGCCGGCATTTGTTCACTCTGTTAGTTTTTTAGAGGGCGTTTACAGCGTCCTGATAATGGGCGAACTCAAGATCCTTCTGAGCCTTAGCCTTGAGTGAAGAATCCAGACTTACAGCCTTCTTGAGGTTCTGTGCAACAGCAGCAGCATCGTTTGTGCGGGCAGCAGCTACTGCAGCCAGATATGCGGTGTTACCGTCAGCGTTCTTAACATTGGCAAGAACCTTCTGTGCACCGGCATAATCCTTAGTCATGATCATGGCAAGAGCCTCACCGTTGGTGTTGCTGCCCTTAAGAGCAGTCAGAGCACGCTCGTACTGACCCTGTGCAATGTAGAGGTTACCCAGAGCCTCGTTGTTCTCCTGGCTCTGACCACCCTTTGCAAAGTATGTCTGAGCATCAGCAGGCTTGTTCTGAGCAAGGCAGAGCAGACCCATGTTGGTGTTAACCTCAGGAGCTGAAGCGTTCAGAGAAAGAGCCTTCTTGAAGTTTGACTCAGCGGTTGCAAGGTCACCAGCCTGGAAAGCAAGCTCACCAAGGTTGTTGAATGCACGGTAGTCATTGGGGAAGTTCTTTGAAGCGGTGGTGTAGATAGCCTTCTGCTCAGCCTTATCCTGAGTCAGAGTAGCAGCGTAAAGCAGCTCCTCAACGCTCAGAACAGAAGCGTCAGTTGCATAAGCCTCCTGGATCTCCTCGTCTGAACGGCCGATGATCTGATAGTTCAGAGTCAGGCGAGCCTTACGCAGAAGCGGGAGAATGTCTGAAGCGAGTTCCTTGTAAACAGCAGAGAGGTTCTTGATTTCAGCCTCACGCTTCTCGGGATCATCATACATTGAAAGAACGCGGAGGATAAGATCCTTGTCCTGCAGGTTTGACTGAGAAACCAGGGTCTCGAAGCCCTTCCAGTCCTGAGCGGTGTACTCTGACTCGATGGCTGCGTTGGCCTTAGCCTTCTTAACCTCGTTCTTAACATAGTTGGCAGCGTTCTTCTCACGCTGAGCAGCCAGCTTGTCATTCAGCTTAACACCACCATCAGGTGAAGCGTAAGCAGAAACCTTTACGTTGTCGATAGCATAGTTCTTGGTATCGGCAGCATAGTTCTTGAGAGAAGCCTTAAGAGCCTTTACAGCCTCGCTGTTGGTCTCTGAAGAACGAACGTTAGCCTGCTGGATTACGAACATGATGTTGGCATCCTGAGCCTGCTTGATGATGCGCTGGAAAGCATCCTTTGAACCGGCTGTGTTGGCACCCTTGGCAGTCTCTGAGTAAAGCTCGGCAGTAGAAAGAACACCGTCGGCAATCTTAACTTCAGGAACCTCAACGGTCTTGCCCTTCTTGGTAGCCTCAAATGTCACAATGAGTTCTGACTTGGCCATCTCAGGCTGATACTTGAAAGTACCGTTATAGGTGAATGAACCACCTTCCTTCCACTCGATAACCTGGTTGTTACCCTGAATCTTCTCACCCTGGAGAGTTACAGGCTCACCCTTAACTGAACCACCTTCCCAGCGGAGCTCGGGAGTAGCAGTGCAAACTACCTTCTTTATGAAAGTCTTTGAGGGGAATGTTCCTGTTACAGTGTAATTAACCTCGCCACCCTTAACCTCAAGAGGATTGGGGTTTACTACAAAATACTCTTCCTTAACCTGGAAGTTCTTGCAGCTGGCAAACATCATAATACCTGCGCAAAGGAGCGCAAAACGAGATGATTTTGACATAATTTTTGTTTTTTATAGTTGGTTAAACATTTTTGCCTTGTAATGCATATGTGCGCAAAACTACAAAAAGAATAGTAGAAACAATAGTCTGAGCCCTTTTTTTTTAATATATAGAGGTGTTTTTGGCACATTTTTTTTCAGAAAGACAAAAATCATATGTTACGGGGATGGTGTAACACTATTTCTTCACGCAAACGGGCGCGGTCAATGTGCGTATATATCTCGGTGGTGGCTATTTTTTCATGTCCCAACATACACTGGATTGCACGCAGATTGGCTCCGCCCTCCAGCAGATGGGTTGCAAAAGAGTGACGGAACGTATGTGGGCTTACTGTTTTCTTTATGCCGGCTTTTGCTGTAAGGTCTTTTACTATATCGAACACCATTATGCGGGATAACGGACGACCACGTCTGAGGCTCAGGAACAGAAAAGGCTCGGAGCCGCTTTTAATATCCACATGGCAACGGTCCGACAGATAGTTCCGGATCTCTTTAACGGCTCTTCCGGAAATGGGAACCAGACGCTGTTTGCTGCCCTTACCCGTAACACGTATGAATCCCTCCTCAAGGAACAGGTCCTCCATCCTGAGCGAGCAGAGTTCCGATACACGCAAACCGCAACTGTACATGGTCTCAATCATGGCCCTGTTGCGTTGTCCCTCACGCTGCGAAAGGTCTATCTCAGCAATTATACTGTCTATCTCAGCAACCGACAGCACATCTGGCAGGTGACGTCCCATCTTGGGAGCCTCAAGCAGTTCACTGGGATCAGCCTGCATATAACCGTCCAGACAGAGATATTTAAAGAGTGATTTGATTCCGGATATGATACGTGCCTGTGACCGCGGAGCAATACCTATATCGCCCATGGCGGCAGCAAAACCGTGCAGGTCATCAAGCGTCACGGAGGTCAGCTCAATACCGCAGTCATAGAGATAATCCAAGAGCTTGACCGCATCATCCATATAAGCTTCAAGCGTATTGGGCGACAGCGATTTTTCCAGAAGCAGGTACTGACGGTAGCGTTTGAGCATCGCTTCATGAACCCGCACTGACTGATGACCATCCTCAGTTTTCATATTGTCAGAAAAACCGATTAACTTTGCACAAAGATAACAAATTATGGCAACACCGGGACAAGGTATAGGATATACGGGCGAGGACAGACTTGAAGAGTATATCTCCGCTCATATAGAACCTGAGAGTGCACTCTTAAGGAACCTGTACCGTGAGACCAACCTGAGACTGCTCAATCCGCGGATGGCGTCAGGTCATATCCAGGGACGTCTGTTAAAGATGCTGGTAACCATGATCCGGCCGCAAAGGATTCTTGAGATAGGCACTTTTACCGGCTACGCCACGCTCTGCATGGCCGAGGGACTGCCGGAAGGCGGTATCGTCCATACAGTTGAAATAGACGATGAATTGGAGGAATTCATCCTTGCTGGATTTGAAAAATCACCCTACAGGGATCGTATTCATCTGCATATAGGCGATGCCCTGAAGGTTGTCCCGCAGTTGGGACTGGAGTTTGACATGATATTCCTGGATGCAGAGAAGAGAGAGTACCCTGAGTATTACACCCGGCTGCTGGAGTATCTCAGACCGGGAGGTTACCTGATAGCCGACAACACCCTCTGGGACGGACATGTGGCAGATTCTGATTATGACACGGATCCTCAGACTGCCGCCATCAAAAGATTCAATGACATGGTGGCGGCCGATAACAGAGTGGAGGTGGCTATGGTGCCCATCCGGGACGGACTGACAATCGTCAGAAAAAATGAAAATTTTTGGAGCAGTGAGAGTAGAGTCAAGCTCGCTTGAACTCTACCGAGTCGCGACAAAAATCATGAAACGAAGTTTCATAACTGATAATTAAATTGCACATACAATATGGACAGTACAAGACAGCAAAAGATATCAAGGCTCATACAGAAAGAGCTGAGTGAGATGTTCCTTATACAGACCAAACTCACCAAGGGTCTCATGGTGACCGTAAGCGAGGTAAAGATAAGCAGTGACCTGAGCATAGCCAGTGTCTATCTGAGCATATTCCCTTCCGAGAAAGGAGAGCAGACAGTCAAGAACATCAACGACAACGTCAAGGACATACGCTATGACTTTGGACAGAGAGTAAGACACCAGCTTCGTATCATTCCGGAACTGCGTTTCTTCCTGGACAAGACCATTGATTACATGGCACACATAGACGAACTGCTCAAAAAGTGAACTTTCCGCTCTTCATAGCCCGCCGTTACCTCTTTGCCAAAAAGAGCCATAACGTGATCAACGTGATATCGGCCATATCTGTAGCCGGAATCATGCTGGCTTCATTTGCCCTTATATGCACTCTCTCCGTTTTCAACGGGTTCCATGACCTGGTTGAGTCACTTTTCAAGGATTTTGACCCGGAAATCAAAGTAGTGGCATCGGGACACAAATTCTTTGCGGCCGACGATGAGCGCATACTCCGTGTAAAGGAACTTGACTATATAGAGGTCAGTACATTCACGCTTGAGGAGCAGGCTCTGATAAGCTACAAGAGCAAACAGCAGATTGCCATGATAAAGGGAGTTGAAGACAACTACCATGACCTGGTGGGGATTCAGAACCTTCTGAAGGGAAACGGCATATTCATGCTTCAGGATGATGTCTGCAACTACGGAATCCTAGGCATAGGTCTTATGAGCCGGATGAACTGTGGAGTAAGCCCCGCCTACCCGCTCAAGCTCTATGTGCCAAAAAAGGACGGAAAGATAAGCATCACAGCCCCTGCCACATCATTCAACCAGGCCAGCATATACTCACCCGGAGTCATATTCAAGGTTGAACAGGAAAAATATGATGACAACTATGTACTCATATCACTGGCTTTGGCACAACAACTGACAGACCGCACAAACCAGGTTTCGGCTCTGGAGATGAAGACGGTAAAAGGCACATCCGTACGCAAAGCCATACGTGAGATACAGGGTATGCTGGGACCCGACTTTCAAGTTCAGGACCGCATACGTCAGCAGGAGGAAGTATTCAAGGTATTCAAGCTGGAAAAGTTCATTTCATACCTGTTCCTTACATTCATCCTGCTCATTGCATGCTTCAATATAATAGGATCGCTCATAATGCTCATGGTAGAGAAACAGCAGGATGCCACGCTGCTGGCAAGCATGGGTGCAAACAGATACACCATAGAAAGGATATTCATTCTCAACGGCGTTCTGATTTCACTGTTAGGTGCAGTGTCCGGTCTGGTGCTTGGCGTGATAGCGGCGCTTCTGCAGCAGAAGTTCGGATTCATATCACTGGGAACATCGGGAAGTTTCATTGTCGATGCCTATCCTGTTAGCATTCAGATAAAGGATATAATCCTGGTGCTGGTGACCGTTCTGGTGGTCAGTTTCCTTTCCGTACGTCCCATAGGGCCTATAGCACGCCGGTTTATAAGAGATTCAAAGGCTGATTGACCGGGCCTGGACAGCCGTGTTCAGGAAGATGGAGGCACTGGGCAGGAATGTCTCGACAGATTCTGTGGTATAATACCTGCAGTCTCCTCCCTTGGTGCACATGGCATCCATCTCAGGATGACGCGCCATGTAATCACGGAGCGATGAAGCAACAAGTTCTCCCTGCGACAGGATGTTAATGCCCTGAGGTACATATTTCCTGATTTTATCGAGCAATAAAGGATAATGGGTGCAGCCCAGGATTATGGTATCAATCATATTGTCCATGGACAGGAGGTGCTCAACATGACGCTTTACAAAATAGTCAGCACCGTCCGACCGGGATTCACCGGTCTCTACCAACGGAACCCAGATGGGACAGGCCTCACCCGTAACCGTAATGTCGGGGTAGAGTTTCTTTATTTCAAGCGGATAAGAGAGTGACTTGACGGTACCGGGCGTAGCCAACAGGCCCACATGACGCGTTTTAGTCATTTCACCGATGGATTCAACCGTAGGACGGATAATTCCAAGCACTCTGCGGCTGGCATCAAGACGCGGCAGGTCTATCTGCTGAATAGTGCGCAATGCCTTGGCTGACGCGGTGTTGCATGCCAGTACAACAAGATGACACCCCATCTCAAACAGTTTGGTCACGCACTGAAGGGTGAATTCATAAACAATCTGAAAAGACCGCGTTCCGTATGGAGTACGGGCATTGTCTCCCAGATAAATGAAATCATACTCAGGCATGATGCCCTGCATATGCTTAAGTATGGTCAATCCACCGTATCCTGAGTCAAAAACACCGATGGGACCGGGCTTTTGAGGTAATCTGTTACTGCTCATTTTCCGATTGTGACGGTTGTTCGGTTTCTGTTTCAATTGACGGCTGCCGACCCTCAACCACTCTCTCCACGGGCTTGGCTATTCCCACACGTCCGTAAACATCATAGGTTATATCCACACCCCTTTCCTGATTGATAAAAAGGTATGTCCCTGCCGCTGCATCCACAGCATAATCCAGATCATTTTCAGTACAAACCTCAGAGACAGCCTCAAGCAGCTTCTTTCTTATGGGACTGATAAGTTCCTTGCGCTTGGCTTCAAGTTCAATCTGAACCTTCTCCCTGAACTGCGCATTGTTGTCCATAAGCAACTGCAGCTCCTTTTGACGTTTGGCAACGATAGAGGCAGTAAGACGGTCCTGATCAAGCATGAACTCTATGTACTGTCTCTCAAACTCACGTTTGGAGCGGTCAATCTCCTCGCGATAATCGGCCTGAATATTCTGCAGTGCTATCTCAGCCTCAACATATTCAGGCATAAGCTTGAGAGTATTATTGAAGTCTATGTAACCGAACTTTCCGTTCTGACCCCATGCAACCATGGTGAATGAAAGGAAAACGGCCGACAGAAGGAACTTAGGTGATCTCATTGGAAAGTTGTCTGTTCTTAACCAATAAGGGGAATCGGGCATAAAGCCGGTTCCCCTTACCGTAAACGCTTACAATTATTACTTTATGCCAAGTTTGCCCTTGACAGCCTCTGTAACATCAGTTGTCAGTGTTGAACTTACAAAAGGAACCACACCAACGGCGATGTTAAAGATGCATACATATGACCCCTCCTCACCTACTGCCTGTACAGCTTTCTGGAGTTTGGTGTTGATGTCATTCATAAGCTCTCCGGATTTCTGCTCCAGCTCCAGCTGACATCTCTCATAGTACTCCTGCATCTTCTGACGGCTCTCGGTAAGTTCCTGCTCGCGACGTGCACGGATATTCTCAGGCATGGTCCCGTAGTTCTTGTCATAGTCCTCAAGCTTCTTGTTGAACTCGGTATCCATGTAGTTGAGCTCCTCACTATACTGCTTTTTCAACTCCTCAAGTTCCGTCTGAGCGCTCTTGTACTCACTCATGAGAGGAATAATATCATCTGAGTTGAAATGTCCGAATTTCTGTGCAAATGCGCCGAAAGGCATGATGGCCATAAGGGCCATGATTACAATCTTTTTCATATTGGATAATGTTTTTGTTTTCTTGATTCAGTCCTTACAAAGGTATGCAATTAGTTTGAATAACCCAGTTTCTTGAGAACTTCATTACTTATGTCAATCTTGGGTGAGGCATATATCATGCTGGCATCCGATGAGCGGTCAACCACAACCTGATAACCGTCAGACTCGCTTATCTGCTTTATTGCCTCGTAAATCTCATCCTGAATGGGGGCCATAAGGCTCTCACGCTTCTTGGCCAGTTCACAGTCAGGACCCACAAAATACTGACGTTTAAGTTCGCTGGCCTGTTTCTCCTTAGCCATTATCTCCTCCTCTTTCTTGGCTTTCTGCTCCTCGGAAAGGAAAAGTGACTCATTCTGATAGTTCTTGTAAAGGGTCTGTGCCTCCAGGTTGAGTGCCTCGACCTCGGCCTGCCAGCGTTTAGAGAACTGGTTGAGCTGCTCATTTGCACGCTCATATGCGGGAATTCTGTTCAGGATATACTCCATGTCAACCAATGCAAACTTCTGCGCGCCTGCTGTGAGACCGAAAAACAGCGTCATAGCTGCGATAGTGAATAACTTTTTCATAATATTTCCTTTTTCTATAATATAACTGTTTGTTGCTGCAGGTTAAAACTCCTGTCCCAGTACAAAGTGTACCTGGCTGCCGCCGTACTGTCTTGAACCGTTTATAGGATCAAATCCGTATGCCCAGTCAATACCCATCAGACCCACCATCGGAAGCATTATACGTACGCCCACACCGGCCGAACGCTTAAGGTCAAACGGATTGAACTTGCCTATGCTGTTCCATGCATTACCTCCTTCAACGAATGCAAGTCCGTAAATGATGGTTGAGTTCTCCATAAGCAACGGATAACGCAACTCGGCTCCCATACGGGTATATGCGTAACCGTCAGAATAGGGGGTAAGAGCACCGTTGTCATATCCGCGCAGGCCCACAATCTCGGTAGCATATGTGTATGAACCGCCGCTCATGCCGTCACCACCTACGTAGAAGGTCTCAAACGGAGATTTCTTATACTTGTTGTAATGGCCCAGCAGACCCAGGTCAAATCTGGTCATCAGCACCAGACGTCTTTTAACTCCGTTTGTGAGTGACGTATAGGTACGGCTGCGGAACTTCCATTTGTTATACTCAATCCACTTGTGTTTATCCTGCAGTTCCTGCTGGTAGGTGGCCGATGTTGAATTGGTGGCCAGATGCTCATAATCCTTGCCGTCCCACAATGAGTAAGGAGGAGTGAAATATACCGAGAAGGCAAATTCCGAACCCGTACGCGGGAAAATGGGATGGTCAACGGTGCTGCGGCTCAACGTCAGACCAAGGTTGATGTTGTTACAGGTTCCGTTGTTGATAAGGAAGTAAGACCACTGCTTGAGTTTGTATCGTGTATATGCCAACTCCGAGTAGAATGAGAAGTAATGGTCAGGCCATTTGAGACGCTTACCCCAACCCACACTTACACCCAGCATGGTGATGTACTTGTCAGGATCATAGTATGACTCATAATTGTCATAATACCCGCCGTTACCGTAGTAATTACCGTAACCGTACATGTACTGGTACATGTTCTGATAATAGGCAGAGTTGTAATAGTTGCTGCTTATGTCCGTCTGCTTTGAATAATACATGCCTACGGAAAGGGTGTTGGGCCTCTTGCCTCCAAACCACGGGTCTATGAACGACACACTGTATGAGTGGTAGTATCGTCCGTTGGACTGGGCACTGATGGAGAAAGTCTGACCGTCACCCTGAGGAATGAACATGCGGTAGTTGTCACTCTTGTGGAAGAGGTTGTACATTGAGAAGTTGGTGAACTTGAGCGCCGCACGTCCTATGGCTCCTGTCTGACCCCATCCGAACGACACCTCAACCTGGTCATTACCCTTGGACTCCAACTGCCAGTCTATGTCAACCGTTCCGTTGACGGGATCAGGTACCACCTGCGGATTGATGGTGGTCTGCTCAAAATGGCCCATGTTGGCAACCGATCGGTATGAACTCTCCAATGCGTCATATGAGAATATGTCACCCGGACGGGTATATAGCTCACGGCGTATCACGTTCTCATAGACACGGTCGTTACCGTGAATAAGTACGCGGTTGATTGACGCCTGCTTACCCTCGGCAATGCGGATATCCAGATCAATGGAGTCACCTATGATATTGGCCTCAACAGGATTGAGCTGAAGTGAAACATAACCGTTATTGTAGTACATCCTGCCTATGGCATCTTCATCATCGCGTGTACGCTGCTGGATCTTCTTCTGGTTATACACATCGCCCCGCTTCATGCCCAGCATGGCTGAAAGCTGTTCATTGGAATAGACGGTATTACCCACAAAATTGATGTTTCTCAGGTAGTATTTACCGCCTTCATCCAAGGTTATCCAAATGTCAACCGTGTTGTCATCGGAATTGGAGGATACACTGTCCCTGACAATATATGCGTCACGGTAACCCATCTCAAAGTACTTGTCAATGAGTTTGTCCTTGTCAGCCAGATAATCATCGGCAACAAATTTCTTGGAACGGAAAAACTTGCTGAGTTTTCCTTTCTCATTGGTCTTTTTCATTACCCTCTTGATGGCCTTGTCGGAGAGTATCTCGTTGCCCTCCAGATGGATTGTACCAACCTTGACCTTCTCTTTCTTGTCAATGTAAACATCCAGATAAACCAATCCGTCCTCATCGGCCTCGGAACGCTGCTGGACACGGACCTCGGCATCCTTATAACCTTTCTCGTCAAAATAGCTGCGTATAAGTTTCTCGGAGCGGTTCAGTCCGTTCTGGGTTATCTGGCTTCCGGCTATCATGCCTATCTTGTCCTGAAGCTCGGTTGCCTCACCTTTGCGTACGCCGTGAAAAACAACCTCCTTTACCTTAGGATTCTTTTCCAGGGATATCTCCAACCATATCCTGTCACCGGAAGTCCTGAGAGCCTTGATCTGCACATTGGCAAACAGACCTGTGTCCCACAGACGTTTCATGGCCTGCCTTGTCTCGGGACCCGGTACGGCAATGCGGCTGCCCACGGAGAGTCCGGACATGGTAATAAGGGTCTTATGGTTGTTTTCCTCAATACCTGTTACTATGATATCGGCTATCTCAAATCTTTTGGGAGTACCGGAATAGAGTATCACGGGATTCTCCTGTTCCGTCTCAGCGTCATCGGTCTGTGCCGCCAGCGGTAAGACAGACAGTACTGACAACAAAAAGAAAACGTAGTATCTGATCTTTGTTCTCATCATCATTTTGAATCGTGTTTTCCGGCTACCTGCGCACCTGTCAGACCAAAGCGGCGCTCACGCTGCTGGTATGTCCAGATTGCTTTGCAAAGCTCTTCCATATTGAAATCGGGCCAGTATGTATCACAGAAATAGAGTTCCGTGTAGGCAGACTGCCAAAGCAGATAATTGCTCAGCCTTATCTCACCGCCTGTACGTATCAGAAGGTCAGGATCCGGCATGAAACTGGTATTCATGGAATCCGATACCATTTGCTCGTCAATCTGATCAGGCGTTATCTCACCGTTTACCGCACGCCGGGCAAGCATGCGGGCAGCACGGGTTATCTCCCACCGGGATGAGTAACTGAGGGCCAGAACCATACATGAACGGTCATAATCCTTTGTATGCTCCATACAGTCGTTCAGTTTGGACTGTATGGCTTCAGGCAACCGCTCAATATCACCGATGACACGGAAACGGACCTGGTTGCGTGTAAAGACCTCCTCCTCAATGTTCTTGAACAAAAGTTCCATCAGAGCAGTCACCTCCTGCTCGGGACGTTTCCAGTTCTCGGTAGAGAACGTATATAGCGTCAGGTACTTTATACCCAGTTCCACAGCGTTCTCCATTATCTTGCGTACAACCTCAACCCCACGGATATGCCCCTCGGTGCGCTGCTTGCCACGCTGTTCCGCCCATCGGCCGTTACCGTCCATTATGATGGCTACGTGCTGCGGAATCCGGTTCTTGTCCAACTGCTCCTGATATGTCATACTCTCTTTCTATTCTTCATTACAATGACAAGGACGTTTGAATACGTCAAACGTAACATACAGCATGGTAAAGCTGTAACTGTCCTTGTTCTTTATGCCTTTTCCTTTTATGAGGAACGGATCGGCCATTGAAACCGATGTGTCTGCTCCTACATCCAGTCTGTCAGAGGTTGAGAACCTCATGGACCATTCCAAGCCCAGGTTGACGCGTTCCGACAGTTTGTATCTTATGCCTAACCCTATCGGGAAATTGGCGGCAAAATCATTCTGAGCCGGTTTGGGAACGAATGATGCTCCTATGCCCAGCAGGCCGTAGGGGGCAAGTCTGTGGGTACCGTCCCAACCGCCCGTTCCGTAACCGCAGAATCCCCATTCCATCTGAACACCCAGCTCATACACAGTACGGCTGAACTTTACCGGATCGCCGGGAGTAGCACCTATGGCGTTCTCCGATGATCCCGATATCCCCGCCGCTGCAAAACCGCCCTTGACAGCAAAACGGGGATTGACATTATATCTTGCAATTACAGACGCCAATCCGTTGGTATTGCGGTAAAGACGGCTGTTGGCATCGCCCATATAGAAACTTCCGCCTCCTCCCAGACCTATCTCCATAAGATAGCCGTCATCCTGCGCCGACGCAAACGTGCAGCACAGCAGCATGACGGTGAGAACCGGAAACTTTAATATAGGCTTGGTCATCTGCTCCGCTTTTCCAATCTTGTTATAGCTCCGCGCCACATACGGCCGTCAGAGGTCATGATCCAGATTCCGCCCAGCCTGTCAACAGCATATGAGAACGTTCCCTTATAACCCTTGAAACCGTCAGGCAGCTGCATGTAATGATTCCATGAGAAATAGTCACCCACGTACGAAACACACTCATACCAGGTTATTCCGTTGTCATTTGACTGGCGGAAAAGCTCTGCCTCCGCTCCGAATGCAAACAGGCAGTCGTCATATCGGATGACAGAAAGGTTTTCCATTACGGGCAATCTCCACTGGGTCTTTACCGGAGCATCTATCTGAGTCCAGACGGTATCTGTTGAGTTTATGGTCCATACTGAGGCATAAAGGCTGTCCTTGCCCGGAGCCGCAAGCACGGTCCTGATGATTGAGCTGTTGGTTAAGAGCGGATAGTCAAATGAGACGGCTGCCGAATCCGGGAATCCTGCGGGTGCCTTACCCTGTACCGTCCACGAGGTCATATCTGTGGTAGAGATTATACTGCTGTCTGCAGTCACGGCCCAGACAATGCTGCTGCCACAGTTATTACCGATAACGCTCTTTACACCGTCCTTTACCGCAGTCCACTCCTTTCCGTCGGATGAACCGTAAAGCGATGTCCCGAACACGCTATAGAGTTTTCCGCCCGCAGAAACCACGTTGCCGCTCCACGTGCTGCCGCCGGGAATACCTGTCAATGCGGCAGGAGCGCTCCATGTTCCGCCGTTTATGTCTATGCCGGAAACCGACAGTATGCCTGAACCGTCATAGCCAAAGTTATAGACGCTGTCATTTGCAACGGCCGCATAAGGTCTGTCCAGCGGTGTGAATCCGATGCTGTCAGTCTGTCTCCAACGGAGTGAATCAGGAAAGACGGTACGCACATTCACTTTAACTGAATAGTCTCTCATATACGATCCGTCCGATGAAAGCACGCTGAATATTACCGGACGCGTAAAGTCTATGGAATCGTAACTTGACCAGAGGTATTTTACGTCAGGGTCATCACCATAGCTGTAGATGACGGTTCCCACTGCAGTGACCGATGTTGTAACTCCGCCCACCTTTGACCCGTAAGACAATGAGTCCGCATTGTATATCCTGTTACCTACCTGGTCAATGATCATCGGATAATTGGATCCTGAACCCTTGATGTATATGATTGTGTCGCGGCCATCGGAAGTCTTGTCATGAAAACGGACTTTATAGTAGCCAATGACAAATGACGTTATCGCGGCTTGAGGCGTGGTCTCCTTCATGGTCTCTTCCATACAGGAAACCGTTGACGCCAACACGCAGGCAAGCGTAACGACTGAAAGTATTCTTCTCATTCTCATTTCACTAATCCGCGCAAATTTAACAACAAAATCCTTAGGGGCGTGTGTAATAATGTTGTTTTATATTAAAGATTGGGCACATAACCCATTATTTTGTAACTTCGCGGCATTGAAAACTATAAACATCTATCGCATTATGGACAACATAAAGAGTCAAGTTGCAAGAGAACTCCTCAGAATAGAAGCCGTAAAGGTTCAACCTGACGCTCCGTTTACATGGGCATCGGGATGGAAGTCACCGTTCTACTGTGACAACCGCAAGGCTCTCTCATTCCCGGAGGTCAGGACATTGGTCCGTGACTCTCTCTGCACGGTCATCACACATGAATTCCCTGATTTTGACGTAATAGCCGGCGTTGCCACCGGCGCAATAGCCCAGGGCGCACTTGTAGCCGACCGCATGGGCAAGCCCTTTGTCTATGTACGTTCGGCACCAAAGGATCACGGACTGGCCAACCTCATTGAGGGTTATCTGGAGCCCGGCAGCCGCGTAATGGTGGTTGAGGATCTGGTCTCAACCGGACTGAGCAGCCTCAAGGCCGTGGATGCCCTGCGTAACGCAGGCTGTGAGGTTGTGGGCATGGCCGCTTCATTCACCTACGGATTCCCGGTAGCTGAAGAGGCTTTCCGCAAGGCCGGAGTCAAGTTGGAGACACTTACCGATTACCACGCCATGCTGGAGGCAGCACTCACATCAGGTTACATCAAGGTTGAGAGCCTACCCACTCTTGAGGAGTGGAGAAAGAACCCTTCAGAATGGGGCAAATAATACGATGAAAAGGATAGAAAGCAACATAAAGCAGATCCCTTATTCACAGGAATCGGTCTATGCAAAGGTCTCTGACCTGAGCAATCTGCGTGAACTTATTGACCGCATCCCTGAGAAGGACCGCAAGATCAACGCCACCGATTTTGTATGCACCCCTGACAGCGTGAGCTGCAGCGTACCTCCCGTTGGAAAGGTTGAGATTGCAATTGCATCACGTGAACCCTACAAGTGCGTCAAGATGGAGACCGTCAGTTCACCCATCAGACTCATCATGTGGATTCAGATTGTGGGCTTGACGGATTCAACCTGCAAGATAAAGATTACCGTTGATGCCGATATTAACGCTTTTATGGCCAAGATGGTAGAAAAGCCTCTTACCGAGGCCGTGGATAAACTTGCCGATGCGCTGGCATCGGTGCCTTACTAAATCATAACTTGAAATGAAACCTATCTGGGACAAGGGTAAACCCGTAAACGAACTTATTCAGAAGTACACCGTAGGACGTGACCGCGAGATGGATCTCATGCTTGCCAAGTATGACGTGCAGGGATCACTCGCCCACATAACCATGCTTGAGTCAATCGGACTGCTTGAGGCCGATGAACTCAAGGCTCTCTCTGCCGGACTGAAAGACCTGCTTCCCGTTATTGAACGCGGTGAGTTTGTGATTGAAGACGGTGTTGAGGACGTGCACTCACAGGTTGAACTCATGCTCACACGCCAGCTTGGCGATATGGGCAAGAAAATACACAGCGGCCGTTCCCGCAACGACCAGGTGCTGGTTGACCTCAAGCTGTTTACCCGTGACCGTCTGCGCGGCATCGTAAATGCAGTAAAAAGTCTGTTTGACATACTTATCAAGCAGAGTGACAAATACAAGGATGTGCTGCTGCCCGGTTACACACACCTGCAGATAGCCATGCCGTCATCATTCGGACTCTGGTTCGGTGCATACGCCGAGGCGCTGACCGATGACATGCTCCTGCTGCGCGCAGCCTTTGACCAGGCAAACCGCAACCCGCTGGGATCGGCCGCCGGCTACGGTTCATCATTTCCGCTCAACCGCCAGATGACTACAGACCTGCTGGGTTTTGAGTCCATGAACTACAACGTGGTATATGCCCAGATGACCCGCGGCAAGCTGGAGCGTAACGTTGCCTATGCCCTGGCATCGGTAGCAGCCACCATAAGCCGCCTGGCATTTGATGCCTGCATGTACAACAGTCAGAACTTTGGGTTCATCAAACTGCCCGATGACTGCACCACAGGCTCCAGCATCATGCCGCACAAAAAGAACCCTGATGTGTTTGAACTCACCCGCGCCCGCTGCAACCGTCTGCAGGCACTGCCGCAGGAGATAACGCTTATGACCAACAATCTGCCCAGCGGTTATTTCCGCGACATGCAGCTTGTCAAGGAGGTGTTCCTGCCAGCATTTGAGCAGATGGAGGAGGTTATCACCATGACCGCCTACATGCTTGACCACATCAAAGTGCGTGAGGATATCTTGTCTGACCCCAAGTACGATGCAATATTCAGCGTTGAGGAGGTTAACCGTCTGGCACGTAACGGCATGCCGTTCCGCGAGGCTTACCGCAAGGTCGGAGCCGAAATTGAAAACGGAACCTTCAAGGCTGACCACAACATCCATCACACCCATGAGGGCAGCATAGGCAACCTGTGCAATGACCGCATCAGCGCCCGCATGGACAAGCTTGTACAGGAGTTCCCGTTTGCCTATATAGATAAGGCAATAGACAAACTTACATCCAAGTAAAAACTCCGATGGAATCATAAAAAAATGCCGACCCTTTGGGGCCGGCATTTTTTTAGTTCAACTTTCAGGATTACTCCCAGGGAAGCTTGGTGATTGACTCGCCGAACTCTGAGTTCTCAGCATCGTTCTCATCAAGCTTGAATACCATGAAGCCGGGGTTCTCCTTTGTGCAGGGAGCCCACTCGCCACCCTGAGGACCGTTAGGATCGCTGTACTTGGCAAAGTTGGTCCAAGCGGTAAGCATCTTCTCAGACAGATCCCAGTCACCCTGTGTCCAAGGTCTCCAGCAGTGCTGCAGTGACTTGAATACGAACCACAGGTCAGATGAGTGGAAAGCGCCACGCAGACGCTGTGTTACCAGAGGATTCTCACCGGGCAGAGGACGTGCAAACTCATAAGCCCATGCCTTGCTGCCGTTCTTGGTCATCTCCTCACGGTTCTGGCAGAATGCTGCAATACCTGCAGACATGTTACCCATATCGTTCAGAGTGTAACCGCACATGTAAGGAACATCGGCCAGGGTGCCGTCAAGAGCAGCCTCGTCAAAGCTCTCCTTTGATACGTAACCGTCAACGATAGGCATGCCTGTGATGCTGCCCTGGTTACCGGTAGCGTTGGTGTAGATGCTGGCTACTGAGTAGATAACCTCAGTGTCGGCGTTACGCATCTTCTGCAGGGTATTGTAACCGGCCCAATCCATGATAACCTTGGTGTTGAACTCAGCACGCTGCAGAGCATTCAGACCCTCGGGAGCCTGGGGAGCCTTGTAAGCAGCAGGACGCGGGGTGTTGTTATTGTTTCCGCCCATGCCGCCAAAGCCGGGGAATCCACCCATCATGCCCATACCGCCACGCATGCCGCCCATGCCGCCACGACCAGCTGCTGCATTTGCGTTAGGAACGGTAATACCACCGGCACTCATGATAACTGCCTTGTGGAACAGACCGCGTGCCAGAGGAGACTCGCACAGTGTACGTACGCTGCCGCCACCTGCTGACTGGCCGAATATCATTACGTTGTTGGGATCACCGCCAAACTGCTCAATGTTCTTCTGGATCCACTTGAGTGACTCAATCTGGTCAAGGATACCGTAGTTACCTGATACACCGTTCTCACTCTCAGCTGACAGATCGGGGTGTGTCATAAAACCGAATATTCCAAGACGATAGTTGATTGAAACAAGGATAACATCCTTGCCGGCCCACTCCTGAGCATCAAACTCGGGCTCTGAACCCCAACCCTCGCGGTAACCGCCACCGTGAATCCACAGGGCAACCGGAAGCTTGGCATTTACATCACCCGGCTTCTTGGTCCAAACGTTCAGATAAAGGCAATCCTCACTGAAAGGAGCCTCATCACCGTAACCCCACTCAGTGTAGTAACCACCCTTGTACTGGATGTGCTGATAGCTGGGATGATCAAAACGGTCGCAAAGCTTTACGCCTTCCCAAGGTTCAACAGGCTGCGGAGCCTTCCAACGGTTCTCGCGGATAGGAGCGGCTGCATAAGGAATGCCACGGAATACGTAAACACCCTTGACACGGTCAGCGCTTACGCCCTGAACCTGACCGCCCTCAATAGACAGCACGGGGCTGAGTTTCTCTGTGTTGCACTGGCAACTGGCCATAAGGGTCAGAATGCCGGCCAAAAACAAAAGTTTCTTCATAATTGAATGTTATTTGGAATAAAATGATTGAAAGTCCCTTGGTTCATCCTTTAGTTTAAGTCCCACAAATGTAATGTATTTTATTACTTGTTAATTTTAACACGCCTTTTTTTTCCTTATTTTTTGGCCAATCCCCCCAAACCGAGTACTTTTGTCCTCCGAACGCTCGAATGGTGGAATGGTAGACACGAGGGACTTAAAATCCCTTGGCCTTTATCGGCTGTGCGGGTTCGAGTCCCGCTTCGAGCACACAGAATCAGGATTAAACATTATCCGTAGTATCAATGGCAGGCACAAGACATTTAAGGTTATATCTCTCCATCCTACTACTGCTGTTGTCAGTCACGCACGCCGGTGCATCGGACTACAATTTCAATTTGTATCTTAGTATAGGACCAGTTAAAATCCCCGCTGGAACGGCACATTTGTATGACACTGATGTTATCTATGAGGGAAAGGACGCCATCCGTACAGCCATGGAGATGAGCACCGGCCCCGCGGCCGACAAGGTCTTTGCATTGAGAGATACCATTGAGTCATTCAACACAAAAAAGGGTGAGAGCATATATTTCAGGAAGACGGTCAATGAAGGCAGCAAGCATAACCTTGAAACCGCTCGTTTCTCAACGGATCATGACAGATTCATAGTGAATCTTGACACATGGGACATGACACAGGGCAAACGTACCAGCCACGTCACAGAGTGGCGCTCCACACGCATCTTTGACCTTATGAGCATGATTGCCTTTACCCAAAAAATTGACACATCCGACAGCGAGCCAGGCCGTACCGAGACACTGCCTATGGTGAACGGCAACATGGTAGTGCAGCAATATCTGGTCTATACCGGAAACAAAAGTATAAAGGCAGATGACGGTAAGACCTATGACTGTATGGTAATATCCATAAGGGACTATAAAGAGGGTAAGGAACGTGAAACCGTAAAGGCCTATGTGACCAATGACAGTTTCCACACCCCCGTACAACTGGACATCATACTGGGTTCAGGAACATCTATCAAGGCTCTTTTAAAATAAAGAAATATGAAACTCACAGAGAACCGTTGGCTGACCAGACAGGGATTCGGAGTACACTCTCCTTGGGCTTATGACCTGATAGAGAACGTAATCAATGAGAAACATCCCTATTATGCATATGAGGATCTGTACCCCTTCTGGGAGAAAGCGCCGCAGTATCTTCCACAATATCCGCAAAGCCGCGACGAACTGCTGTTCCGTCTGGTAAACCGTTTCAACCCCAAGTTCATTCTTGAGGTAGGTACCGGCGCAGGGGTAAGCACGGGTTATCTGGCATCGGTCTCAAAGCAGTCAAGGGTGGTGAGCGTTGACTTTCCGCACCCGGCACAAAAAGAAGTAAGACGCAATCTTAAGAAAATCCCCAATATTGAGTATATTGCAGCCGATGTCATCCCGACCGTTCAGGATATCCTGGACAGCGGTAACATTCCGCAGTTCATACACATAGCCCACACCGCACTCTGGAGGCAGGTGATAGATATAATTCTTCCATATGTGACCCCGCAGACGGTGATGGTAATTGAGGATCTGGGCAAGAAAGTAAAAAGAGAGTGGTGGAGTGAGATCATCAATGATGAACGGGTAGGAGTGACGTTCCAGACCAAGAAACAGGGACTGATGTTTTTTGACCCTAAGATGACCAAGCAACACTACCTGTTATGAGCAAGATTTATACACGCACCGGCGATGACGGCACCACCAGCCTGGTAGGCGGCAAGCGGGTTAGCAAGACCCACCCGCGCCTGGAGGCATACGGAACCATTGATGAACTGAACTCTTTCATAGGACTCATGCTCTCCCAAATGGACGGCAAAGCCGAGAATCCGGAAAACATACGGTGGATTCAGCAAAAGCTGTTCAACACAGGCGGATGTCTGGCTACCGATACCACAGCTTTTGAACTGCCCGCCAACTGCAGGATACTTCCTGAAGATGTGGAACGTTTGGAAAAGATGATTGACGCACTTGAGGAAGGTTTGCCCCAACAACGCTCGTTCATACTTCCCGGCGGGACACAGGCAGCATCATACGCCCATGTGGCCCGTACCGTCTGCCGCCGCGCCGAACGTATAATTATAGCACTTGAGGGTAGTGATACAGCACCTGCCGAACTGCTCCGGTTCATTAACCGTCTGTCTGATTATCTGTTTGTTCTGGCCCGCCGAATAAACTTTTTTTCCGGCACCCCTGAAAAAATATGGTAGAACTTTTGCATAACGTATTTTTTTATACTTTTGCACCCCTATAAAGTAAACCTTTAAATACCACATATTACTATGTATTGGACATTGGAACTGGCATCAAAGCTGGAAGATGCACCCTGGCCCGCAACCAAGGATGAGTTGATTGACTACGCCGTCCGTTCAGGAGCCCCGCTTGAAGTGATTGAGAACCTTCAGGAGATAGAGGACGAGGGCGATATCTATGAAAGCATTGAGGACATTTGGCCCGATTATCCCAGCAAAGAGGATTTCTTCTTTAACGAAGACGAGTATTAAAGCACTGCATACAGTAAAAACAGGGAGAGTCAAACGTAACAGTTTGACTCTCCCTGTTTTATATACCTGTAAGGAATCACTCAGGTCTGTTCATTGAGAATACAGTATTATTATCATAAACAATATCTATTGTCTCTCCTTTTTTCAATTCAAAGACTTCGGACATCCAATAGTTTGCCAATTCAACCGACTGCTGCTGAAGTACAACCTTTGAGTAAATCTTTATTATCAGTTTTACCGCATCCTTGTGAGCAACATGGGTTTCGGGGGTGCCACTCACATCAAAATCACGCTTTCTGATTGTCTCACCGTTGGCATCACACTCATAAACAGTTGCTTCGCAATAATACTGGTACAAGGATCCGTATAATTTTCTGTACCGTGTCTTGTCACAGAGAGTGAACTTGGATTCAAGATCCTCAGTTTCTTCTTTTGAACATGACTGTAAGGTTCCAAACAAGGTGATAGCAAACAGCAATGATAAAATTTTTTTCATACAAACTTTATTTAAATGGATTATTAAACTATTGATGATGCAAATATATAAAATAAATATGCAATGAAAGGCTTTTAGGCAAATACTGCGTTATTTGGCACAAAAGTGTCCAAAAATTGGACACCTTTCTGCTATACGGCATTGGGGTCAGGGCCGTAGCGGTTGGGACCTTCTGTCCCGCGCACCGCACAAAGAACTATCAATATAATTGTACCTATCAGCCAGAAAACAAATAGGAAAGAAACTATTCCGGCTGTTCCGTAGAACATTCTCTGTTCACGTTTCACATTCTGAAAAACCGACGGTTCAATCGTAATAGGATTACCGTTGTGCATTCCCTGGAACCTGTTACCCGTACGTTGCGCTTCCATATAGTCATTTGGCCAGAAAGTGACCGTATCACCATCGGGAGTTATGAATATGTCAAGGTTCCGTGACTCGTCATATTGTACCATCTCACTCTCCTCATTTCTGTCTCCACTGGAGAAAAAGAAATACGAATATGTCCACGCAGCCATGGCTATAAGAAGCGGAGCCACAATAAGAAGTATCCATGAGCCCCTGCGTTCACTGTCATGAAGACGGCGTATGATAAGGGATAGCAGAGGTAATGAAAGAATCATTATAACAAGGGAGAACAAACCCAGACTGTATGTAGGAAAAAGTATACTCATTGTCTTACGTTTTTAATGTTTGTATAATATGATATCATGAATCCTGATCATACACCCAGATGTAGTATAAAGCGTATAATGAAAGGAAGCAGGAACGCCAGCACATTCAATACTATGGCGTAAAAGAGAATGAAGTACCAGAACTCTGACCTGGACGCGCGTCCCGAGAACTTAAACATGTTTTTGAAGCCCAGTTTAATGGCTCCACCGAATGTTACATTTTTTGTTTCCATAACTTTTGATTTTGATTGGTTTTGCTGCAAAAGTATGGAGGGCTGAACGGGCCCGGAAATATGTTGCGCAACATTATCGTCACATTTTTTTGTTGCGCTTTTTGTTGCGGCGGCTGTCTCCTGCTCAGGAAACAGTATGGCACACCAGGATGCCGAGAGCTTTTCCCTTACGCGGATCTTGCGCATGCGCAGGCTGTCTTTTGAAATGGATATGCAATCGGCAATAACAACCGGACTCAGTCCTGCAGCAACCAGAGCACAATAAATAAGGTCTGATTCTGACAATGACGGAGACTCTCTTTTCATATCCAGGAACATGGGTGAAAAAGCCTTCTCTATACTACGTGAAATGGACATGCGGTCATCAAACGAGAAGCGATCCTCACGACTCAGATAACGCATCAGGACGTTTGCATCGGGCATGTTGCGGAACTCCGCAAGACAGGAATTAAGAAGATTGGTTTTTGATTCCATAAAGCATTTGGTTTGATGCAAAGATAGTCCATATTTAGTTGCAACATCGGCCTGTTGCGCAACAAAAGCGCAACAAAAAAAGGCAGGCCATCATAAAGATGCCTGCCTTTTTTACTTGGCTTAGCCTAAGGATATCAGTCTTTCAGCTTGGCTACAATGAACTCGCGGTTCAGGCGTGCGATGTTGCTGATTGAGATGCACTTGGGGCACTCGGCCTCACAGGCGCGGGTGTTGGTGCAGTTTCCGAATCCCAGCTCATCCATCTTGGAGAGCATGGCCTTGGCGCGGCGCTCAGCCTCTACCTGACCCTGCGGAAGCAGAGCAAGCTGGCTGACCTTGGCGCTTACAAACAGCATTGCTGAACCGTTCTTGCAGGCAGCTACGCAGGCACCGCAACCGATGCATGCTGCAGCGTCCATAGCCAGGTCTGCCTTCTCCTTAGAGATAGGAATTGCGTTGGCATCGGGCACACCGCCTGTGTTGATTGATACGTAACCGCCGGCCTGCATGATCTTGTCATATGCACGGCGGTCAACCATGAGGTCGCGGATAACCGGGAAACCGGCTGAACGCCACGGCTCAACGGTGATGGTCTCACCATCCTTGAAACGGCGCATGTAGAGCTGGCAGGTGGTAGCACCTGTAGCGGGACCGTGCGGATGACCGTTGATGTAGAGTGAGCACATACCGCAGATACCCTCGCGGCAGTCATGGTCAAATACCACGGGTTCCTCACCTGCATTGATGAGCTGCTCGTTCAGAATGTCAAGCATCTCAAGGAATGAGGTATCGGTGGGGATATCCTTCATTTCATACACCTTGAACTGGCCCTTCTCCTTGGGACCTTTCTGGCGCCATATTTTCAGTTTGAAGCTTATTGTCTTTTCCATATTGATGCTTTTTATCAGTTCTTGTAATTACGGGTCTGTACCTTAATATACTCGTAGTTGAGAGGCTCCTTGAGCAGCTCAGGTGCCTTGCCCTCACCCTGATAGTTCCAGCAGGCTACGTATGAGAACTTGTCGTCATGACGCAGTGCCTCGCCCTCAGGTGTCTGATGCTCCTCACGGAAGTGACCGCCGCATGACTCCTCACGGTTAAGACCGTCATAAGCCATGAGTTTGCCAATCTCAATGAAGTCAAGCAGACGCAGAGCCTTTTCAAGCTCAACGTTAAGAGTCTGGGCTTCACCCGGAACACGCAGGTCTGACCAGAAGGTCTTCTCAACCTCGTCAAGTTTCTTGAGAGCGGTCTTGAGAGACTCCTCTGTGCGGCCCATACCAACGTACTCCCACATAATGTGGCCAAGCTCCTTATGGATAGAATCAACAGAACGCTTTCCGTTAATGCTCATGATCTTTGCTATCTTCTCCTTTACAGCCTTCTCTGCGGCATCGAACTCAGGCAGGTCAGTGCTGAAGCGCGGAACCTGGATCTGGTCAGCCAGATAGTTCTGGATGGTGTAGGGGAGAACAAAGTAACCGTCGGCAAGACCCTGCATAAGAGCAGAAGCACCAAGACGGTTTGCTCCGTGATCTGAGAAGTTGCACTCACCGATAGCGAACAGACCGGGGATAGAGGTCTGCAGCTCATAGTCAACCCAGATACCACCCATTGTGTAGTGGATGGCGGGGAATATCATCATCGGGTTCTCGTACGGATTAACATCGGTAATCTCCTCATACATATCAAACAGGTTACCGTACTTGTCGGCTACAGCCTGCTTGCCAAGACGCTGGATAGCGTACTTGAAGTCCAGGAATACAGCCAGACCGGTGTTGTTTACACCGTAACCCTTATCGCAACGCTCCTTGGCAGCACGTGATGCGACGTCACGGGGAACCAGGTTACCGAATGCGGGATAGCGGCGCTCCAGATAGAAGTCGCGGTCCTCATCGGGTATATCGTTAGGATTGAGCTCGCCTGCCTGCAGTTTCTTGGCATCCTCAAGCTTCTTGGGAACCCAGATACGACCGTCGTTACGCAGAGACTCTGACATCAGTGTCAGCTTGGACTGCTTGTCACCATGTACGGGAATACATGTGGGGTGGATCTGAGCAAAAGCGGGGTTGGCGAACCAGGCACCCTTACGGTAGCACTGCATGGCGGCTGAACCGTTACTGCCCATAGCGTTGGTTGAAAGGAAATAGGTGTTTCCGTAACCGCCGGTACCTATAACAACGGCGTGGGCTGAGCAACGCTTGATCTCACCTGTTACCAGGTCACGGTAGATGATACCGCGGGCACGCTCCTTACCGTTCTCATCCTTGATCATAACCAGATCAAGCATCTCGCAACGGGTGAACAGCTCAACGTTACCCTGGTTTACCTGATAGCTCAGGGCAGAGTAGGCACCCAACAGCAGCTGCTGTCCGGTTTGACCGCGGGCGTAGAATGTACGCGATACCTGAGCACCACCGAATGAACGGTTGGCAAGTGTGCCGCCGTACTCACGGGCAAAGGGAACACCCTGTGCTACGCACTGGTCAATGATATTGTTTGATACCTCAGCCAGACGATATACGTTGGCCTCACGTGAACGGTAGTCACCGCCCTTGATGGTATCGTAGAACAGACGATATACTGAGTCACCGTCATTCTGGTAGTTCTTGGCAGCATTGATACCACCCTGTGCAGCGATTGAGTGAGCACGACGGGGTGAATCCTGAATGCAGAAGCACTTAACCTTGAAACCAAGGTCACCCAGGGTTGCGGCAGCTGATGCGCCTGCCAGACCTGAACCTACAACGATGATGTCAAGCTTGCGCTTGTTAGCGGGGTTGACAAGTTTCTGATGAGCCTTATAGTTGGACCATTTTTCAGCCAACGGGCCTTCGGGAATTTTTGAATCTATAGTAGCCATAATTGTGTGCATTTACAGTTTAACAAAGGCTCTTGAAATAGAAATTGAAGACAACGGCCAGGAAACCGAGGATAACCACGGTAACGTAGATGTTGCCTATTACCTGCCAGCGCTTGAGCCAGGTCTTGCCGTTCCAGCCAAGGGTCTGGAGAGCACTCCAGAATCCGTGTGACAGATGGAACCACAGAGCTGTCAGCCAAACGACATAAGCCAGCACAAAGTACCACTGTGAGAAGGTGTACTCAAGGAGAGCGGCACCGTCAGTGGGTGAAACAGCTACGCCGTTTACAATGGCCTGAGAACCGATAATCTCCTGCAGCTGCATCTTTGACCAGAAGTTAGCCAGATGAAGGCCAAGTCCCAGAGCTACGATGATACCCAGGGCAAGCATGTTCTGTGAAGCCCATTCAACTGACTTGGGTCTCTCAGTAACAGCATATTTCTGGCTGCCGCGTGCCCTCATGTTCTGAATGGTCAGGATGAAAGCGTAAACAAAGTGGACCAATACCAGGAAGGCAAGTCCCACCGTACCTACCAGTGCATACCAGTTTGCTCCCAGGAACTCGCACACGGCATTGTAAGCTTCGCCCGAAATCAGGGCAACGCAGTTCATTGCCATGTGGAATGTGAGGAACAGAATGAGAGCGCCACCGGAAACGCTCATCACAACCTTACGTCCGATTGATGAATCGATTAACCACATAAAAGTTTAGTTTTGATTATAATTGTTTTTAGTTTGTGTGCGTAATAGAGCGCAAAGATACTTAATAATATGTATTAAACCTATAACTGTATGGCGGATTCTTGTACCTTTGCCTGCAACAACTCTAACTAAACACTGACTGATATGAAAAGTAAAGCTCTATTCCTTACCCTGCTTATGAGCGTGTTGGGTTTATCATCATGCAACAGCAACAACTGGACCGACCTGGATCCTGATGAATTTGAGAAAGAAGCTTTTACCGCCGGCACCTGCATTATCGACGTCCGCAGTGCCGATGAATATGCTCAAGGACACCTGTATCGCGCCATCAACGTTGACTTTCAAAAAGACGGTTTCATCGACGATATCAGCCGTATGATAGACAAGGAAATACGTCTGGCCATTTACTGCAAGAGCGGCAAGCGCAGTGCTGCAGCATCGGCTGTACTCAGTGATGCCGGATATAAGGTCATCAACCTTAAGGAGGGTTTTCTGAGCTGGGCTGCAGCCGGAAAGATGAGCAACACCTACCAGGTGGAGTGCATCACCAACGGAACGGAACCTCTGTACGCAACCCTTATCAAACACGGATCACTGGAAATATCATACAAGGGTCTTTCCATTCAGGTTGATCCCGTAAGCGGTTACGGCAAGAACACCGACTACAGCAAGGAGTTCCCCAAGGCCGATGCCATACTCATAACTCATGAGCACGGCGATCACCTGGACAAGAATGCAATTACCGCGCTTTCATCGGACAAAACAGAGATTATCCTGAATGCCAAGTCACAGCAGCAGATTGGCTTAGGCAGGGCATTGGCAAACGGTGAGCATTTCACTCTTTCACCTGTAGGAATCATTGTCGAGGCCGTTCCCGCCTATAACACCACTGCCGGACGCGAGCAGTTCCATCCCAAAGGAAACGGAAACGGATATCTGATACATTTCCTGGGAACGTTAAGTGCTTATGTCGCAGGTGATACAGAGGATGTTCCCGAAATGGAGAATATCAGCAATATGCTTCACGGCAGCAGGGTTTCTGTTGCTTTCCTGCCTGTTAACCAGCCCTACACCATGACTGTTGAGCAGTGCGTCAACGCCGCAAACATGATCAATCCGGAAATACTCATTCCCTATCACTTTGGCCAGACTGACCTGTCCGGACTGCCCGACATGCTGCCTGACACAAAGGTGTTATTGCGAGATATGCAGTAATCATTTATCTTTGCGCCGCCAGACTTTATACTATACAAGGAAGCTATTACTGATTAACCTAATAACAATTACGATGAAACATCTATCACAACTGCTGACTGCCGGAGCTTTCCTGCTCTTTACAGGATCCGTCTTTGCGCAGACAGAGAAAGACACCGTTTACGTATTCCTTGAGAACATGCCTGATGCAGGCATCTATCTGCCGCCACCACCGGATATGACCAGTACCACATATGCCGATGACTTTGCCCAGTGGCAGTGGGGTAAGACCGTGCGTCCCACCCAGCGTGGACAGCAGGCCAATGATGACTCACAATGGGGTATAGACGGAATGATAAGGGTACACCAGGGCACACTGGGCTTTGAAATAAGCAAGGAAAAGACTCCCGCCATCTACCGTCTGCTCTACAACGTACTCTGGACCGAGAACCTGAGTACACACAACGCCAAGCGCAAGTATATGCGCACCCGCCCGTTTGCACAGTACAACGAGCATACATGGGGCCGTTTTGACAATGAGCGTGAGCTCCGCTTTAACGGATCATATCCATCGGGTCATACCTCACTTGGATGGAGTACCGCACTTGTTCTCTCCGAGATGGTTCCGGAACTGCAGGATACACTTTTGCGTACCGGTTACCAGTATGGCGAGAGCCGTATCATAGTAGGTGCACACTATCAGAGTGACGTGGATGCCGGTTTCCTGTGCGGAACCACTGCCGTTGCAGTAATGCACGCCAGCCCCTACTTCCAGAAAGACCTGGAGGCAGCCCGCAAGGAGTACTGTAAGATAAAGGGAATCAAGAACGTAAGCCAGACAGAGGGATTTCCCGATGGAACCAAGGTTTTTGACGGTCCTGTAACTGAGGAGAGCCACCGCTTTTACGGCGATGTCATAAAGTACTACGAGACGCTGTCCGAGAGAGAGACCGAGCGCGGTGAACAGGCCAAAACTGATGCCGACAACAGCATTGAGGCACTGCTCAAGAACTTCTCCGTTCCCGCCGGACGTGAGCTGAGTGCAGAGGCTACTCCCGCTATTGCAGCCCTCCTGTCATATACAAGGGACAACATGGTAAAAACCGCCGCTGAATTGGGCAGTTCCACATTCCGCGAGCGTCCTTATGTAAGACTCAATCCCAGAAGGAACAAGACTCTTATTCCTGATGATGAAGAGGCCAAGAAAGAGACCACAAGCTATCCCTCAACCAGTTCCGAGATAGGTTGGGGCATAGCACTCATGCTTGTGGAGATCATGCCGCGTGAAACCGCCAATGATATCCTTAACCGCGGATTCGAGTACGGCCGCAGCCGCGTCATTGCCGGTTACAACTATCCCAGTGATGTGCAGACCGCACGCCTGTGGGCATCGGCCACACTGGCTCACATGCACACCATACCTGAGTTCCAGAAACTCCTGCAGGCTGCCAAGGATGAGCTGAATCCTCCGGTCAAAGGGAAAAAGAAAAAGTAAAAATCCGGCCGACAGGTCATTTTATACGAGTGGCGGAACAATTTGTCCCGCCACTCTTTTTTACTGCAATGGAAACTGGCGCTCAAAATCTAAAGATTTTGCAGTAAATTTGCGGCTTGTATGGACTTCAAGTTTGATGTAATAGTTATCGGTGCCGGACACGCCGGGTGCGAGGCCGCCGCTGCCGCTGCTCAGATGGGCTCAAAGACCTGTCTCATTACCATGGATATGAACAAGATTGGACAGATGAGCTGCAATCCTGCAGTAGGCGGCATAGCTAAAGGACAGATTGTCAGAGAGATAGACGCACTTGGAGGCCATATGGGATTGGTAACGGACTCTACAGCAATACAGTTCCGCATACTGAACCGCTCCAAAGGCCCGGCCATGTGGAGCCCGCGTGCACAGTGTGACCGGGCCAAGTTCATCTGGGCATGGCGCAGCGTACTGGAGAACCAGCCTAACTTGAACATCTGGCAGGACACCGTGACCGAGCTGCTGGTAAAAGACGGTCAAGTTATTGGTTTAAAGACACTTGAGGGTGCTGAGTTCAGTTGCAAATGCGTGGTTCTGACCGCTGGAACGTTCCTTAACGGACTTATGCACATAGGCCGCGTAACCATGCCCGGCGGACGTATATCGGAACCGGCATCATACCTGCTTACCGAGTCCATTACACGCCACGGCATACGCACCGGCCGCATGAAGACCGGCACACCAGTACGCATTGACAGCCGCAGCGTACACTTTGAGGAGATGGAACGCCAGGACGGCGAGAATGATTTTCACCGTTTCTCATTCATGGGCAGCGAGCGCCATCTCAAGCAGATGTGCTGCTGGACCACATACACCAATGAGCGTGTACATGAGGTACTGCGCTCCGGACTTAAGGACTCACCCCTGTTCAACGGACAGATAAAGAGCATAGGCCCGCGATACTGCCCAAGCATAGAGACCAAGCTTGTTACATTCCCTGACCGTGACCAGCACCAGCTGTTCCTGGAACCCGAGGGGGAGAACACCAATGAGATGTACCTGAACGGATTCTCATCATCCATGCCCATGGATATACAGATCCGTGCATTGAAAGAGATTCCCGCTTTCCGCAACTTGGTAATATACCGCCCGGGATACGCCATAGAATATGACTACTTTGATCCGACCCAGCTTAAGCACACACTTGAGTCAAAGGTTGTAGCCGGTCTGTTCATGGCCGGACAGGTAAACGGCACTACAGGATACGAGGAGGCCGGTGGCCAAGGAATTCTGGCTGGAATCAATGCCCACATCAGCTGTCACGGCGGAGCACCGTTTACTCTTGCACGTGACGAGGCATACATAGGAGTGCTGGTTGATGACCTTATTACCAAGGGCGTTGACGAGCCGTACCGTATGTTCACATCCAGAGCCGAGTTCCGCATCCTGTTGCGTCAGGATGATGCCGATCTGCGCCTGACAGAGCGCGCCTACAACATAGGACTTGCCACCCGTGAGCGCTATGACCTGATGTGCTCCAAGCGGGATGAGATAAACCGCATAGTGGATTTTGCCAAGAACTTCTCTGTAAAGCCGGCCTTGATAAACGATGCCCTTGAACAGCTTGGAACAACACCGCTGCGTGAGGGATGCAAGCTGGCCGACCTGATTGAAAGGCCCCAGCTTACGCTTGACAATCTGTCGGCTCACATCAAAGCCCTTAAAGCAGAACTTGACAAGACTCCGCAGGACCGTCATGACGAGATTGTTGAGGCTGCCGAGATACTGATGAAGTATAGCGGATATATAAACCGTGAACGTCTTATAGCCGGCAAGATGAAACGTCTTGAGGATATACGCATAAAAGGACGCTTTGATTACAGCAAGATGCTTTCACTCTCTACGGAGTGCCGTCAGAAGCTTATCAAACATGACCCTGAAACTCTGGCCGAGGCAAGCCGCATTCCCGGTGTTTCACCCAGCGACATCAACGTATTGCTGGTATTATTAAACAGATAGAACAAAAATGTTCCACGTGAAACAATTTTAAATATGAGCAAACAGACACTTATCAAGCACCTGCGCAACATCCCGGATTACCCCATGAAGGGCGTACAGTTTAAGGATGTTACTTCATGGCTTATGGACAAGCATGATTTCAAGGAAATAGTGGATTCTCTCTATGAGATGTACAAGGACAAAGGCATCACAAAGGTCTGCGGCGTTGAATCAAGAGGATTCATTGTAGGTGCAGCTCTTGCCTATAGACTTGGAGCAGGATTCATCCTTATCCGCAAACCCGGAAAACTCCCTTATGAGAAGGTTGACATTGAGTATAAGAAGGAATACGGTTTTGACCGCATTGAGATGCACAAGGACTCAATTGACCCCGATGATACGGTTCTTATCCACGATGACCTGCTGGCTACAGGCGGTACTCTGAGTGCATCATGTGAACTGGTTAAGACCTTCAACCCCAAGAAGATTTACGTAAACTGCATAATTGAACTTACAAACTTCCACGCCAAGGACAAATTTCCCAAGGATTGCCAGGTGGACAGTTTCATTGAGATTGATGAATTTGACGGCATAAACTGATTGAAAGGCAAGGAAGCATACGATAAACGGCTAAAACTGATTGTCCAGAACCTGCCGGAAAAGCCCGGGTGCTACCAGTATCTGGACGAGCAGGGTACGGTCATATACGTAGGTAAGGCCAAGAACCTTAAACGCAGGGTCTCATCATACTTTATAAAGGAGAACCAGACCGACAAGACACGCATGCTGGTAAGCAAGATCTCCGATCTTAAGTATATAGTGGTTGAGACGGAGTGGGATGCTTTCCTTCTTGAAAACAATCTGATTAAACGATACAAGCCGCGTTATAACATCCTTCTTAAGGATGACAAGACATATCCGTCAATCTGCATAACCCGTGAGGATTATCCGCGTGTGTTCAAGACACGCAAGATAATACGTAACGGATCAGAGTACTTTGGTCCGTTCAGCCACACAGGAACACTTAACGGACTGCTACAGATAGTAGCCCAGGCTTACAAGGTTAGGACATGCCGCCTGCCGCTTACCGATGAAGCTATTAAGGCCGGCAAGTACAAGGAGTGCCTTGAATATCATATAAAAAACTGCCCTGCACCATGCATAGGGCATATCTCACGCACGGAATACAACGCTCAGATAACCGAGATTAGAGAGATTCTTAAGGGACACAGCCAGGAACTTACCAAGTCAATGATGCAGGAGATGAAACAGCTTGCATCCCAGATGCGGTTTGAAGAGGCACAGGCTGTTAAGGTCAAGTTTGACACCATAATGGAGTTCCGTGAAAAGAGCCGCGTGGTTGATACCGGACTTGACAACGTTGACGTCTATAACATAGACAATGATGAGGATGTGGTGTTTGTAAACTACCTACACGTATCCGGCGGATGCATAAACCAGGCATTCACCTTTGAATACAAGCGTAAGATGGATGAATCCCTTGATGAAATGCTTATGCTTGCCATAGTTGAGATGCGCGCCCGATACCACAGCGCTGCCCGAGAGATAATAGTTCCGTTCATGCCCGAGTCAGAGATAACAGGTGTTACCTGGACCGTTCCGCAAAAGGGAGAGAAGAAAAAACTGCTTGAACTGTCAGCCCTGAACGTCAAACAGTACCGCGCGGACCGCCTGAAACGCAGTGACAAACTCAACCCCGAGCAAAAGCATGTACGCCTTATGAAAGAGCTGGGAACGCTGCTGGGTATGGACAAGACACCTCTGCGCATTGAGTGCTTTGACAACTCACACATATCAGGAACCGATGCCGTGGCAGCCTGCGTGGTCTATGAGAACGGCAAACCGTCACGCAAGGACTACCGCCTGTACAATATCAAGAGCGGAGCCGGCGGTGATGACTATGGTTCAATGTATGAGGTCATGATGCGCCGGTGGATGCGGGCTGTAGAAGAGGGTAGTGCCATGCCGGATCTGGTAATAGTAGATGGCGGAAAAGGGCAGATGTCAATAGCAAAGGAAGTAATTGATAACCTGAATATTAGCATCAATATTGCAGGCCTGGTCAAGAACGCTCACCACAAGACATCTGGCCTGCTGTACGGGTTCCCTCAGATGGAGGTTGGAGTAAAACCTGACAGTGAACTGTTCCGACTGCTGGAGCAGATGCAGGAAGAGGTTCACCGCGTTGCCATATCATTCCACAAAAAGAAACGCAGCAAGCGCCAGACTCACTCGGAACTAACTGATATAAAAGGAATTGGCGATAACACCGCAACCGTACTGATCAAAAAGTTCAAGAGCGTCAAACGGATATCGGAGGCCACGCTTGATGAACTCAGCAAGGAGATTGGAAAAGCAAAAGCCCAGACAGTATATAATTGGTTTCATAAATGAGAGCTGTAATACAAAGAGTTACTGAGGCCAGCGTCAAGGTTGACGGCAAGATAACGGGTGCTATAGGTCAGGGCCTGCTCATTCTTGTAGGCGTTGAGGACGCTGATACACAGGATGATATAGAATGGCTTGCCAAAAAGATTGTAGGCATGCGTATATTCAACGATGAAAACGGCGTTATGAACCTGTCCGTACAGGATGTGGGAGGCAATCTTTTGGCCGTAAGCCAGTTCACACTGATGGCCAGTACCAAGAAAGGAAACCGTCCCTCATACATCAGGGCATCCAAGGGCGATTTTGCCCAGCCCATGTATGAACGGTTCTGCCAGGCACTTGAAAAAGAGTCCGGTAAAAAAGTTGAAAAAGGCATTTTTGGGGCAGATATGAAGGTTTCACTCCTAAATGACGGCCCCACAACTATAATAATGGATACTAAAAACAAAGAATAATGGAAATCTACGATGAAATGGAAGAGTCAGTAAACCAGCCAACTACTGACAAGTTCAACGAGGCGTTCAACAAGTACAACATGACTGTTGACGCCGCATGGGTCAAATCTGTCATTGAAAAGGCTAAAAAAGAGGCATTTGGAGCACATGACAAAGAGACTCTTAAAAAGATCTACAGCTGCATAGACCTTACAACCCTCAAACCTACCGATAATGAGGACAGCGTGCTTGCGTTTGTAGAGAAGGTAAACAGGATGGAGGATCAATATCCCGACCTGCCGTCAGTTGCATCCATCTGCACTTGGCCGCTCTACGCCAAAACCGTGAGCAGCTCATTGGAGGTAGAGGCAGTCAAAACATGCTGTGTATCAGGAGGTTTCCCCTCATCACAGACCTTCTTTGAGGTCAAGGTTGCCGAGACGTCACTTGCCCTGCATGACGGAGCCGATGAGATTGACATTGTACAGAATGCCGGACACGTTCTGAACGGTGACTACGAGACACTGGCCGATGAAACCGATGAACTCAAGTCACTCTGCGCTGACAAGACGCTGAAGGTGATACTTGAAACCGGCGCCCTGGGCTCACTTGACAACGTCAAGAAAGCAGCCCTGATAGCAATGTACTCAGGAGCTGATTTCATCAAGACATCCACCGGCAAGGAGGTTCCCGGAGCCGATCCAGAATCATTCTGCGTAATGTGCAAGACTATCCGCGAATACGCCGATGAAACCGGCCGTACAGTAGGTGTCAAGGCTGCCGGAGGAATAAGCACCGTTGATGATGCCATGCTCTACTGGACCATAGCCAAAACCATCCTGGGCAAAGACTGGCTAAACAACACCCGCTTCCGCATCGGCGCCAGCCGTCTGGCCGACAAACTCCTGGATGAAATCCTCAAATAACAGCAAAGAAACTTTGTGATTATTTGGAGCGGTTAACTATTAGCTCCAGGTAACTTGAAAAGGCCGTTTTGAGTGAATCAGGAAGATTTGAAGGAAGAACATCAAGTGCCTTTGCCTTTAGTTCCTGCATTTTACGGACGGCGTAGTCAATTCCTCCGTTGGATAGGGTATATTCTGTTACATCACGAATCTGGTCCGGAGTGGCAGAAAGTGAACGGATAGCCTTGATGTGAGCGCTCCAATCACGGTCGCTGTGAGTCAGGGCGTATATAGCCGGAAGAGTGAATTTTCCCTCTTTAAGATCGTTGCCGGATGGCTTGCCGGTCTCCTTGCTGTCATGATAATCAAGGATGTCATCCATTATCTGGAAGCATAAACCGGCAATGTTTCCGTATGTACGGAAAGCCTCAACCTGCTTATCGGAAGCACCGCTTAATATGGCTGACAGGGAAGTACAGGCTGAAAATAGGCTGGCAGTCTTTCCGGATATAATCTCAAAATAGGCTTGTTCTGAAAGGGTTGTGCTGTTCAACACATCCAACTGGGTTATCTCACCCTCTGAAAGGGTTCCAATAAGGGTTGAAATGGCATTTACGCACTTAAGATTCTGCGTTGCAACAACTTCCTGCAAGGATTTGGAAACAATATAGTCACCTAGGAGTACAGCTAGACGGTTGTCAAAAGCGGCGTTTGCCGAACTCTTGCCACGGCGGGTCTCACTTTCATCAACTACGTCATCATGGATAAGACTGCCCTGATGAACCAGTTCGACAGCCGAAGCAAGATGATAGATACTATCCTTAAGATTGCCGAAAGACTTGGCAACAAGCATTACCAGTACCGGGCGCATCATCTTGCCGTTACGCTGCAGAAGGAACTTGAGCAACAGGTCAACAGCCGGATTGGAGCATGAAAACAACGATGAATACCTTGATTTGAATTCATCAAACTCTGCCTCTATGGGCAATAATATCTGTTTCATGTACTCCATATCAGGCGCAAAATTAACAATAAATGTCCGTTTGAAGAAAAATTTGTACTTTTACGTATCAATATGCTTTTTGTATGGACAAACTCTTTCTGCTTGACGCATATGCACTTATATACAGGGCTTACTATGCATTCCTTAAAGCTCCCAGAATAAACTCAAAAGGGTTCAACACATCGGCCGTATTAGGATTTGTCAATACGCTTGAGGACATCCTGAACAATGAGAAGCCAACCCATATAGGTGTGGCGTTTGACCCCAAGGGCGGCACGTTCCGTCATGAACTCTATAAGGAGTACAAGGCTCAGCGTGAGGAGACACCCGAGGTTATACGTGAGTCAGTGCCCGTTATCAAGCAGATTCTGGAGGCATATCGCATTCCTGTGCTTGAGGTTCCCGGTTTTGAGGCCGATGATGTGATAGGTACACTGTCCAAAAAAGCCGATGAGAAGGGCATAACCACATATATGATGACCCCTGACAAGGACTACTGTCAGTTGGTTACAGAGAGAGCGCTCATATACCGTCCCAAATACGGAAACAACGGCTATGAGATAATGGGCCCCGCTCAGGTTATGGACAAATACGGACTGCAGAACACCGGTCAGGTAATTGACATGCTCGGTCTGATGGGTGACAGTTCCGATAACATACCCGGCTGCCCGGGCATAGGCGAGAAGACAGCCGTCAAACTCATTACCGAATTTGGAGGAATAGACGGACTTCTGTCCAACACTGACAAACTTAAAGGTGCACTAAAGGATAAGGTTGAAAACAATGTTGAGCAGATCAAGTTCAGCCGCTTGCTTGCAACCATCAGGACCGATGTCCCAATTGAGCTTGACATGAACTCTCTCCGTTATGACGGACCCGATGAGCAGAAACTCCTTAACATTTTTGAGGACCTTGAGTTCCGTACTCTGATGAACCGGGTAAAATCCAAGCAGAGCGCTCCTCAACTTTTCCAGCAAACTGACGATGCACCTTTGCAGACAGAGCAGCCCGCTCAATCCAAACCCGCCAAAAATGACGGATTTCACGGCGATCTCTTTTATTTATTCCAGCCCGATGCACAGCCTACCCAGGAATATTCAAATCTCAAAGACATAAAACAGACTGAGCACGACTACTATCTTATTGAAACAGAAAAAGATGCTCAGGAATTAGCCCTTAAAATCTCTGCACAGGATTTCTTCTGTTTTGACACAGAAACCACCGGAACCAACCCCATTGCCGCCCAAATAGTAGGTTTGAGCATTGCACTGCGTGAACATGAGGCCTGGTACGTGGCAATGCCCCGTGACAGGGAAGGCAAGCAGCGGATGCTTGAGATTTTCCGTGCAGTGTTTGAGAATCCATCGACTCTCAAGATAGGACAGAACATAAAATATGACATTCTGGTTTTAGGCAACTACGGGATCCGTGTTGAAGGCCCCATGTTTGACACCATGATTGCCCACTACCTGCTGCAACCTGAACTGCACCATAACATGGACTACCTGGCCGAGATATATCTTGGCTACAAAACAATCCATATAGAGGAACTCATAGGAGAGAAAGGCAAGAACCAGCGTAACATGGCCGACCTTAACCCGCAGGCCGTCTATGAATATGCATGTGAGGATGCCGATGTAACCCTGCAGCTCAAGTCAATACTTGAAAATGAACTTGACAAGGATGGCACCACACCGCTGTTCCGCGATGTTGAGATGCCGTTGGTAAGTGTTCTGGCCTACATGGAACGCAACGGAGCCATGATTGATCCCGCCGCCCTGGCCGAAACCTCCAAACTCTTTACCGAGAGGATGAAAGCGCTGGAGACAGAGATATTCCAGGAGGCAGGAGGTGAGCCGTTCAACATCCTTTCACCAAAACAGGTTGGTGACATACTGTTTGAGCGGATGAAGATTGTAGATAAACCCAAAAAGACCAAGACCGGCCAATATGTTACATCCGAGGATGTACTTGAATCACTCCGTGCCGACCACAGGATAGTGGATCTTATACTCAAGTACCGCGGCCTTAAAAAACTGCTTGGTACATATATTGACGCACTTCCTCAGCTTGTTAACCCTGAAACAGGCAAGATACATACATCATATAACCAGACTGTAACAGCCACAGGCCGTCTCAGCTCAAGCAACCCCAACCTCCAGAACATACCCATACGTGATGAGGACGGCAAGGAGGTACGCAAGGCCTTTATCCCTGAACCCGGATGCAAGTTCTTCAGTGCCGACTACTCACAGATTGAACTCCGCATCATGGCCCATCTGAGCCAGGATGAGAATATGATTGATGATTTCCGCAAGGGACATGATATCCATGCTGCAACCGCAGCCAAGGTATTCCACAAAACTATTCAGGAGGTCAGCAAGGCTGAGCGCAGCAAGGCCAAGACAGCCAACTTTGGTATAATTTACGGAATTTCAGCCTTTGGTCTGGCACAACGTATGGGTGTAAGCCGTACTGAGGCCAAGCAGCTTATTGAAAACTATTTCAAGACATACAGCGGCATAAAGAACTATATGGACCGTTCCATTGAGGAGGCCCGTCAAAAAGGATACATAGAGACCATACTAAAGCGCAAACGTTATCTTCCCGATATCAACTCACACAACGCAACGGTACGCGGGTTTGCCGAGCGTAACGCCATAAACGCACCAATCCAGGGCAGCGCTGCCGATATAATCAAGATAGCCATGATAGCTATCTATCGCCGTTTCCGTGAGGAGAATATCAAGTCAACCATGATACTGCAGGTTCATGATGAACTCAATTTCAATGTGGTTCCCGGTGAGGAAGAGAAAGTGGAAAAGATTGTATTGGAAGAGATGCAAAAGGCGTGGCCCATGTCAGTTCCGCTTGTAGCTGATTCAGGTTGGGGAACCAACTGGCTTGAGGCACATTAAAACATATCCTTAAGCTGACGGGCAAACTCCCAGATAACAAGACCGGCACTCACTGACACGTTCAGTGAGTGTTTTGTTCCGTACTGAGGTATCTCAAGCGAGAACAGGCACTCATCAACAACAGCCTGGTTAACTCCTTTTACTTCATTTCCAAGAACAAGTGCATATCTTTTGTCCTTATCAACAACAAGTGTGTCAAGTTTGACGCTATCTTCAACCTGCTCAACGGCTACCGTAATATAACCCTTGTCATTAAGCTCTTTGACAACACTGACACAATCATTTGAATAAGTCCATTCTACACTCTCCTCGGCTCCAAGAGCAGTCTTGTGTATCTCAACAAGTGAGTTGTCAGGAGTAGCGGTTATTCCGCAAAGTATTATGCGCTCCACCCTGAAAGCATCCGATGTACGAAACACTGAACCTACATTATACAGACTGCGTACATCATCAAGTATCACAGTAAGAGGCAGTTTTCGGCTTATCTTGAATTCACTGGCATCCATTCTGCCTAGTTCCGTTACACTGAGCTTTCTCATATACAGTAAAGTGTTTTGCGGTGTAAAATTAGTTCATTTTATCATTTTGCCTGTTTAAAACAGAGTAAATAAGTGTTGATAAAAAAAGAGTAAAAAGTGAACTTAAAATTTTGAATTTGATTTTCTGTTCCGGTATGGAAAAACATCAATATGGAGGCTGTCAATAACGCATTTTTTTTCTATTTGTTTTCTAACCTGAAATCAACATGCCATACCTTAATATTCAACCTTGCAGTTATAAACAATGCATTATTAACAGCATATTGATATCTATACAACTTATATAAATATAATAAGTTAGGCTGTAAATAAGAGTGTTTGTCAAATGTGAGTAAGGGTTGATAACTAAAACAAGCCCTTAAACAAAAAAGATATCAACAGTTTCAACACCACTAATAATACTACTATCCATTTAGATTAAATGAAAAACATACAATATCATTATTATCGGATAACAGTGATGGATGTACTCTCACTCCTGTTGTTATCCAATGTGGTGATTACGGCATGATAGATACCTGCCGGAACTTTATTACCGTTTACGTCAGTAAGGTTCCAGCTGTATGAACCTCCGTTTGATGTTCCTGTATGGACAAGCTTGCCTGAATTGCTTAGAATACGTATTGTGCTTTGTGATGTAAGACCGGTAATTGTAACATACCCGTCAAAATCAGGTTTTACAGGATTTGGATAAACCAGAATATTTGATTGTGACAGACTTTCCCATGGATCCCTGGCTGTACCTCCATACTCAACCATTCCCTGGCTTGTACCAAAGAATAATGAGCCATTCTGGCCATTCTCTGTTATGCTTAGTATGTTGTTTGACGGAAGCGGGCTGTTATTGACAGTAAAGTGTTCAAGAGTTTCTGTTCCGTCAGCACTTATGAGGAATACTCCGTCATTGATTGTACCTATCCATTTACGGTTTCCCTGATCAACATAAATGGCTGTTGTCATCACTCCGTTAAAGAGATAATCGGCCAGACCTGATCCGTCATTACGGTCTATCTTTATCCTTTCAAAAACAGTATTTTTATCAGTTATGAATGAATCAGGATCCTTAAGGACAAATATTCCTCTGTTTGTTCCTATCCACATCTCACCGTTAAGGTCAAACTCATAAAAGTATATGTCATAAATCTCCTCCGTCAGACCGTCCTGGTTCTTGAACATCGAACCTGAAAAACGTATCTGGTCATCACTGTTGTCAAGCGGTGTTGATTTAGTGTCAATGCAAATAAGTCCGGGTTTGTGTCTTGAGGAGTTAAGCCAAATACGACCTTTGCTGTCAAACCTCATCTGTTTGAGTGTGGGAAGCTTTGCTATTTCACTGTAGTAGAGTTTTGTCCAGTTACCATCCTTGCCGAGTACTTTGATTACGGTATCCACTTCATTGTTTGCCATCCACAGGTTTCCGTATCTGTCATACTGGAGTGCGCTTATACGTACATAATTGTATTTGTCAATATCAAGTATGCTTTCAAGTGCGCTGTTATCAAATGTATAAAGCTTTTGGAAAGTGTTGTTACGGAATTCATAAAGACCCTGGCCGGCCGATCCTACAAAGAAATGGTTTCTGTCCGATGGATCCTGTACGGCTTCGGTAAGATTGATGTAATCAAGTCCTGTCTTTGATTTTATATCATCATCAAATGAAGTCCATCGGCCGTTCTCATAGAGCATGAGGGTACCCGGAAATATTATATTATTGTAGTTTTGGCATCCTCCTACTACAAGCAGTCTTCCGTTTTCTGGCCATGATACTGAATGGAACCAGTTACGGCGCGGACTGTTTGGTTTGAGTTCTGCAGACTTGAGTATTATTTGACCGTCATCATTTATCTCATAATGACACAATCCGTTATTACCCATGCTGAGCCAAAGGTCAGAGCCATCTGTCATTACATCATTGACATGTGCATTCAGTGTGTAGCTTTTACAGTTGTTGTATGTGGTGTAGAAGCTCATTACACTGTCCTGGATGAGCACCAGACGGTTATCGGCTGTAAATGAAAGTCCGTCAACATAACTCCTGATATGGGTAAGTGACGCGTCAATTGGATCTATTATATGGATGACGTTATGGATTGTACGTCCGGACAGCTTGCCGTCAAAAACAAAAAGGTCCCGGAACTTATCACTGCTGAACAGTCTCCATTTGGTTTTGTCCAGCAGGTTATCATTGACACACCCTTTATATATACCGTTATCGGTAGCACAGAGAATGGAATCGGCCGTTATTACCGATGAGTTGACCGATGCATCAAAACGGTATGTATTCTTTATCTCCTTGCGCTTGACATCAAACAGTACCAATCCTATGTTGGTTGAGATATAGGCTGTGTTTTCGGTAATGCTCAGTCCGTTTACCGTCACGCTGCCCAGGCTGTTGTTCTTGAGTTCAGTGAAATTATAGACGCCAAGATTATTGTACAGCAGGTCAATGTTGCCGTTAAGATATACCAGCAGCAGGACATCCTGTGACGGGCAGTATGCCATCCGGGCTATATCGGTGTCGGCCAGTCCCCCGGTTTTGTCAATGGTGTACAGGCCCTGATCGGCCGGATCATAGAAATAGTATGCACCGTCGCTCAGTACATGTATAAGTCCGAACGCCTTTACTGCCTTTGTTGCATCGTTGTATGCGGGATGTGCACGCCAGGTTCCAACGGGTATTCCTGCATTAGCCTTATTAAAAGGCAAAAGGAGCATTACCGCAGCGATTGCGATAATGGCTCCTCTTGTCAAATGTCTTATCATAATGTCTTAAGATAATCTGCCAGTTTGCGTACGGCGCGTCCCCTGTGACTTATCAGGTTCTTGCCTTGGGAGCTCATTTGTGAGAATGTCTCGGTGTAACCATCCGGGATAAAGATGGGATCGTATCCGAACCCTCCGTCACCGTAATGGCGTTCGGTGGCAATCTTTCCTGTTACAATTCCCTCAAACAGAACTTCCTGTCCGTTAAGTATTAACGCAACAACTGTGCGGAATTGTGCACTGCGGTCCGATTTTTTTTCAAGTTCATGGAGAAGTCTGGTCATGTTTGCCTCCGAGTCATGGTCACCTGCGTAGCGTGCGGAGTGTACTCCGGGTGCTCCGCCCAGGGCTTTTACCTCCAGTCCAGTATCATCGGCAAAACAGTCATAGCCGTAATGCTCCTTTATGTAACGGGCTTTCTGGAGGGCGTTGTCCTGGAAGGTGTCACCTGTCTCAGGGATATCATCGTGACAGTTGATATCATTCAGTGACAGCACCTTGAAGCCGTCACCCAGTATCTGGCGTACCTCTTCCAGCTTATGGGCGTTATTTGTGGCAAATACCAACTCCATATTTAGAGTACTATGTTCACGATCTTGCGCGGTACAACAATCACCTTGCGGATGGTCTGACCGTTAATGTAGCCCTGAGCCTTCTCGTTGGCCAGAACAGCCTCCTGAATCTGCTGCTGGGTGGCATCGGCCGGGAAGTCCATTGTAAAGCGGGTCTTGCCGTTGAATGAGATGGAGTAGGTTATGCTGTCCTCCTTGAGGTACTCCTCATTGAACTTGGGCCATGCGGCATCACAAACTGAACCGGCATTGCCAAGTGAACTCCACAGTTCCTCGGCTGTGTGGGGAGCAAACGGAGCAATTACCTTGGCAAGGTCTGCCAGTACCGAGCGCTTGTTGCACTTAAGGCCTGACAGCTCGTTTACGCATATCATGAATGCGGCAACCGATGTGTTGAATGAGAAGTTCTCAATATCCTCAGTTACCTTCTTAATGAGCTTGTGGATTGACTTGAGTTCGTCCTTTGATGCCTGCTCATCACTTACAGCCAGATTGCCCTCACGGTCAAAGTAGAGAGCCCACATCTTGCGGATAAAGCGGTGGCAGCCGTCAATGCCGTTGGTGTCCCAGGGTTTGGACTGCTCAAGCGGTCCCAGGAACATCTCATACATGCGCAGTGTATCGGCGCCGTACTTCTCAATGATGTCATCGGGGTTGACTACGTTGAACATGGACTTACTCATCTTCTCAACGGCCCATCCGCAGATGTACTTGCCGTTCTCCAGTATGAACTCGGCGTTGTTGTACTCAGGGCGCCAAGCCTTGAATGCCTCAACGTCCAGTACATCGGCACTTACAATGTTTACGTCAACGTGTATGGGAGTGGTGTCATACTGGTCCTTGAGGCCGTATGATACGAACTTGTTTGTATCCTTGATACGATATACAAAGTTACTGCGGCCCTGTATCATACCCTGGTTGATGAGCTTGCTGAACGGCTCCTCAACCTCGCTTACGCCCAGGTCCTTGAGGAACTTGTTCCAGAAACGTGAGTAGATAAGGTGACCGGTAGCGTGCTCTGAGCCTCCCAGATAGAGGTCAACGCACTTCCAGTAACTGTCGGCCTCCTTGCTAACAAGAGCCTTGTCATTATGGGGATCCATGTAACGCAGATAATAGGCCGATGAGCCTGCAAATCCGGGCATGGTGTTGAGCTCCAGCGGGAATACGGTCTTGTTGTCAATAAGTGACTTGTCAACGACCTTGTTGTTAGCCTCATCAAAGGCCCATACCTTGGCGTGACCCAGAGGGGGCTCACCGGTCTCGGTGGGCTTGTACTCACTGATCTCGGGGAGTTCCAGCGGCAGGCACTGCTCAGGTACCATTGTAGGAATACCGTTTTTATAGTAAACCGGGAACGGCTCACCCCAGTAGCGCTGACGGCTGAATATGGCGTCACGCAGACGGTAGTTGACCTTTACTTTACCCAGCTTGTTCTCCTGTACATATTTTTTGGTGGCTGCAATGGCCTCCTTGACTGACAGGCCGTTCAGGTTGAGACCGCCCTGACGGATCTGGTCGGGACGGGGTGAGTTCATCATGATACCCTCCTTGGCATCAAAGCTCTCCTCAGATACGTCACAACCTTCAATGAGCGGACGGATTTCAAGACCAAAGTGCTTGGCAAATGCGTAGTCACGGCTGTCATGTGCAGGTACGGCCATGATGGCGCCTGTACCGTAACCGGCCAGTACGTAGTCACTGATCCATACGGGTACATCCTCACCAGTAAGGGGGTTGATGGCGTATGAGCCGCTGAATACGCCGGTAACACGGCGGTCAGCTATACGCTCGCGCTCGGTACGCTTCTTTACGGCTGCCACGTAGGCATCCACCTCCTTCTTCTGGGCGGGTGTGGTAAGCTGTGCCACCAGCTCGCTCTCAGGAGCAAGTACCATGAATGTTACACCGAATATGGTATCGGCACGGGTGGTGAATATGGTGAATTCTATATCGCTGTCCTTTACGTGGAACTGCATCTCGGTACCCTCGGAGCGGCCTATCCAGTTGCGCTGGGTCTCCTTGATGGAGTCAGACCAGTCTATCTTGTCCAGGCCGTCAAGCAGGCGCTGTGCATAGGCTGATACACGGAGGCACCACTGGCGCATCTTCTTTTGTTCCACGGGGAACCCTCCGCGAACTGACACACCTTCAACAACTTCATCGTTGGCAAGCACGGTGCCCAGACCGGCGCACCAGTTTACCATGGTCTCGCCCAGGTAGGCTATGCGGTAGTTCATCAGGACATCGGACTTCTGCTTATCGTCCATGGCCTTCCACTCATCGGCGGTAAAGTTGAGCTCCTCGCTCTGGGCTACGTCCAGGCCCTCGGTTCCCTTCTGCTCAAAACGCTCAATCAGCTTCTCAATGGGCTGTGCGCTCTGGCATTTGTTGCAGTAGAAGCTGCCAAACATCTTCTGGAATGCCCACTGTGTCCAGTGATAGTAGCCGGGAGTGCAGGTGCGTACCTCGCGGTCCCAGTCAAATGAGAATCCTATCTTGTCCAGCTGCTCGCGGTAGCGGTTTATATTCTTTTCAGTTGTAATGGCCGGATGCTGTCCGGTCTGAATGGCATACTGCTCGGCGGGCAGGCCGTATGCATCGTAACCCATGGGGTTCAGTACGTTGAAACCGCACTGACGCTTGTAACGGGCGTAGATATCTGATGCAATGTAACCTAATGGATGACCCACGTGCAGGCCTGCGCCTGACGGGTAGGGGAACATGTTAAGTACGTAAAACTTGGGCTTTGCGGGGTTCTCTGTAACCTTGTATGTACCCTCTTTGGCCCACTTTTCCTGCCACTTTTTCTCAATAGCTCTGAAATCGTATTCCATCTTGCTTTATTTTGACGCGCAAAGATAATGCAAATGAGAGTAGAAACTAACTTGTTAGTTTATACCGAATGCAGCTTATCTTCGCATTGGGATGCAAAATTACACAATTTCAGGCAGAAACATTGTGTAGTTTACCTCTTTTAATATGCACCGTCGGGTGTCTGCATACAAAGAGTGGTATTTTACGCCCTTGGGTTTGCAGTTGTTTTGTGATTGCACTATCTTTGAATTTCAATTCAGAATACTATTGTTATGATTCTTTCTTCAAACGGAATCGCAGTGACCTCATTTGCTTCGGCCGAGGTATGGACTATCCTTATTCAGGTTTTTGTAGTGGCATTGGCCGTTCTGGCCGGTAATATATTGCGCCGCAAGGTAAAGATACTGCGCCGCAGCCTTATCCCGTCGGCCCTGCTGGGTGGTCTTATCATTCTCTTACTTAAGTTGTGGTCCAGCTTTAACGGGCTCATTGACAAGAAGTTCATGGAGATTGTAACCTATCATGCCCTGGCACTGGGATTCATTGCCATGTCATTGCGTTCATCAAAGGAGACTGATAGGGCCAATACACGCACGGTAATTGATACCGGTACGTTAACCATAGCTACCTATATCATACAGGGTATTGTGGGCCTGCTCATAACCATTCCCATGTTCCTGTGGTGGCGGAACCCCCAGTCCGGAAGTGACATATTCTATTCAGGCGGTCTGCTGCTGCCCATGGGTTACGGACAGGGTCCAGGTCAGGCACTCAATTTTGGTACCATCTATCAGTTGGGCGCTGCCGATCAGGATATCATTTTCCACGGAATAGACTTTGGGCTCTCCATCGCGGCTATCGGCTTCCTGGTTGGTAGCGTGGTTGGCGTCATCTATATGAACATTCTTAACCGCAAGAAGAAACTTACTATTCATGAGAATATTTCAGAGAGCCGTCATACCCTCAAGGACTACGAGCAGGAGAATGAACTTCCGCACTCTGAGTCTGTTGACAAACTGACCATTGTGGTGAGCATTGTGTTGCTCACCTATTTCCTGGTTTATCTGCTCATGTCTTTCATAGGCAAGCTGGATCTGGGCAACTTTGGTGAGAAGACACTCAAGCCGCTGGTTTACGGATTCAATTTCTTTTGGGGTATCCTGTTTGGCTCACTGGTCAAGATTGTTATACGCCGTCTGCGCAAGACAGGCTGGATGACCCGTGAGTACCTTAATGAGTTCCTTCTTAACCGTGTAAGCGGTATCTGCTTTGACATAATGATTGTGGCCGGTACTGCTGCTATAAGCTTTGAGAACCTCAAGTCCATCTGGCTGCCTCTTACTCTGGTCTGCATATTCGGAGCGCTGGCCACATTCATCTATGTGCGTTGGGTATCGTTCCGCATTTATCCCGATTACAAGTATGAAGGATTCTTCTCCATGTTCGGCATGCTTACCGGTACTGCCAGCAACGGCATGATCCTGTTGCGTGAGATTGACCCGCGCTATCAGACTCCCGCTGCCAACAACCTTGTATTGCAGAACATCCCCGCAATGATAATGGGATTCCCGGTTCTGCTGCTGTTGGGATTTGCGCCCAAGAGCATGCAGGCCACACTGATAACACTTGGAATACTGGTTACACTCTTTATAGTTGCAACCCTGTTCCTTTTCCGCAAACGCAAGAAATAACCGCTTCCGCTCATGGCACAGAGTAAGCCCGATGAAACGCCCATGATGCGGCAGTTCTACAGCCTCAAGGAGAAACACCCTGATGCCGTTCTGCTGTTCCGCTGCGGAGATTTTTATGAGACATACGCTCAGGACGCCGTTCAGGCAGCCGAGATACTGGGAATAACCCTGACCCGCCGAAACAACGGCAAAAACGGAGCTGCCGCTCTGGAGATGGCAGGATTCCCGCATCACGCACTTGATGTCTATCTGCCCAAGCTTATCCGTGCCGGCCGCCGTGTTGCCATCTGTGACCAGCTTGAAGACCCTAAGCTTACCAAGACACTTGTTAAGCGCGGTATAACCGAGCTTGTAACCCCGGGTGTTGCCATGAGCGACAACGTGCTCCAGAACAAGGAGAACAACTTTCTGGCAGCCGTACATTTTGGCAAGGGAGCCTGGGGCATATCTTTTCTTGACATATCTACCGGTGAGTACCTCATAGCCGAGGGTCCGGCCGATCATATAGACAAGCTGCTGTCAAACTTTGCTCCCAAGGAGACCCTGATAGAGCGTGGACGCCGCCAGCAGTTTGAGCAGTCTTTTGGTAGCAAGTACTGTCTGCGTGAGCTTGATGACTGGGTGTTTACCGATGAGTTTGCACGTGAAAAACTCAACCGCCATTTCAAGGTGCGTAACCTTAAGGGTTTTGGTGTGGACCACCTTCAGAACGGTAAGGTGGCCGCCGGTGCCATACTTGAATACCTTGCAGAGACCCTGCACAACAACATAGGTCACATATCATCCATCCGCATGATTGATGAGGAGCGTTACGTGCGTCTGGACAAGTTCACGGTACGCAACCTGGAGCTGCTCTCATCAAACAATGAGGACGGTGTGTCCCTGCTCAAGGTGATAGACCACACATCATCACCCATGGGCGCCCGTCTGCTGCGCCGCTGGATGCTGTTCCCGCTTAAGGACCCAGCCGCCATAAACAACCGTCTGGATGTGGTTGACCACCTGTTCCGTTACCCTGATACAGCCGATGCCCTGACCGATGCCCTGCAGCGCATGGGTGACCTGGAGCGTCTGGTGTCAAAAGCCGCTGTGGGACGTATCAACCCGCGTGAGGTGCTCTCGCTTGGAATGGCGCTCAAGCAGTTGGAACCCGTCAAGTTGATATGTGAGGCATCGGACAATCCGCAGCTTCGTGAGGTAGGCAAGAAAATTGACCTTTGCGAGACACTGCGTGACAATATAATCCGCACCATCCGTCCCGATACCCCTCTGCTTGTAAGCAAGGGCGGCGTGATAGCCGAGGGTATTAATACTGAATTGGATGAGCTGCGCAGCATTGCCTACAGCGGTAAGGATTACCTGATGCAGATCCAGCAGCGCGAGGCTGAGCAGACGGGCATATCCAGTCTTAAGATTGCTTACAACAACGTGTTCGGTTACTACCTGGAGGTGCGCAATACCTTCAAGGACAAGGTGCCCGCAGAGTGGATACGCAAGCAGACACTGGTCAATGCCGAGCGTTACATCACCCCTGAGCTCAAGGAGTATGAGGAGAAAATCCTGGGTGCCGAGGACAAGATCCTTGCCTTGGAGTCACAGATATTCTCCCAGCTTGCAGCATCTATACTTGAGTACGTTCCTGCAATCCAGGTGAACGCCACCGAGGTAAGCCGCATAGACTGCCTGCTCTCATTTGCCCGCGTGGCACGCGAGCATAAGTATGTACGCCCGGTAGTTGATGAGAGCCGGATAATAGATATCAAAGAGGGCCGTCATCCGGTTATAGAGACCCAGATGGCTCCGGGTGAAAGCTACATATCAAACAATGTCTTTATAGACAGTGACAGCCAGCAGATACTTATCATAACCGGTCCCAACATGGCGGGTAAATCGGCCCTGCTGCGTCAGACCGCACTCATAACGCTGCTTGCGCAGATGGGCTGCTACGTTCCGGCCGACAGCGCCCGCATAGGTATTGTTGATCGCATCTTTACCCGCGTGGGTGCCAGCGATAACATATCGGCCGGAGAATCCACCTTTATGGTTGAGATGACCGAGGCCGCCAGCATACTGAACAACCTGACGGCGCGCAGCCTGGTGCTCTTTGACGAGCTTGGCCGCGGCACCTCAACATACGATGGCATATCCATTGCGTGGGCTATTGTGGAGTATATCCATGAGCACCCGTCGGCCCATGCCCGCACGCTGTTTGCCACCCATTATCATGAGCTTAATGAGATGGCGCAGACGTTCAGCCGCATACGCAACTTCAACGTATCGGTCCGTGAGACCGATGGAAAAGTGCTGTTCCTGCGCAAGCTGGTACCCGGCGGCAGCGAGCACTCGTTCGGTATCCATGTTGCTGAGATGGCGGGTATGCCGCGCAGCATCGTAAAACGCGCCGGCACCATCCTTAAGGAGATGGAGGCAACCAGCACCGGTAAGGGCATTTCACGTCCCAGCGTTGAGACCTCTCAGCACCGCGAGGGCCTGCAGATGAGTTTCTTCCAGTTGGATGATCCCGTGCTCTGCCAGATACGCGACCAGCTCCTCTCAATAGATGTCAACAACCTGACACCCATCGAGGCTCTGAACAAACTCAATGACATCAAGAAGATCCTGAAAGGAAAATGATACAAAAGGGGACAGACCCCAATGATGTGACCCCAAAAGTTGGACGGAATAATTAATGATTTGATATTTGGAGAGCTCGGTATTGCGCCGGGCTCTTTCCGTCTAACCTCAGCTTGAATGGAAATCAAATAATTATCCGAAATATTGCTTGGATTTATAAAATAAGTATTATGTTTGCTAAAATAACTCAACACAAAGGACTAACTACAAACCTCAAAAACAGATAATTATGAAAAGGAAAGTATTCTATCTGGCTGCTTTGACAGCCGCATTGCTAACTTCAGGCCCAGCCTGGTCAACAATAAACATGAAGTTCTACTTCTTGGAAGGACAGGACACCATCAAAGACTTTAACTACAACTCACCTGACGTGTACGTATATTCAAAGGGTGTCCAATTGGGTAATTATTATTGGGATTGGGAATCATGTATTCCTGCAAGTTTTGATGACGCCCTTAGCGGAACAACAGTTTCTTACAAATCGTCATTCGGTCATGTAGGTAAATTTACAATTACTGACAACGGAACCGTAAACCTTATGCTTTCAACACTCAAAGTCTCTGCGACCAGAAGCAATGGCCAGCCCTGGACTAACAAGTCTATCACCATTGAGGATGAAGACGGCAATCGTGATAATCTTTACACCAATTATCTCGGCCGGGATTCCACTTACCTGGTTCCGGGCAACAGTTACAATTATTGGTGGCAGGATAAAAAACAGTGTTTTGTCATGGCCGACGGATTTGCGTTGAATCTGACCGAAAGCGGAGGCAGTAGCACACCTACATCAACTGTCCTTTTTTCAGTCAAAGGCCGATATGATGATTTTCCCTATGGCAATTCCTCTTACTACCTGTATGCCTATGGTGACAGGGATGATGATCAGTATGTAGGTTCATACCCCACACAGATTGAAACAGGTTCATATTGGATAAAAAATGACCTTGGAATATTCACTGATAAGATTGAAGTAACTAAAGACACCGTTATCTGGCTTGATTACCGCAAGGTTACTTTCTCTGTCAAGACCGGAACAACCCCCAATGAGGATCTGCAGGTTTCAGTCTCTCCAAAAACGGATCAGAACAATTACTATTCTTACTATTCTGATGACAAATCCACAAACTCAAAGGGTGATGCTGTGTTCTATCTGCTCCCCGGCGAATATAATTACAGTGTTGCCGGTAACAAAGGAGACTTTACTGTAGCAGCACAGGATAAGAACATAGATGTCAAGACCAGCAAAGTGGTTATCACCCTGAACGGTGACGATCCTGCAGCCATTGATAACCAGTCATACAGTTGGGAATATGGTGATGATGACAATTATTCATCGCAAAAGGTAACACCTGAAAACGGAAAGATAACGCTCTTAACCGCGCCTGGTGATTATAAACTCGTCATCAATGATATCTGCCGGGTTGATGTTACCGTAGCCGAAGGCGAAAACGCCAAGACCGTAGATCTTTACAGCCTCAAGTTCACCACCAATGTCGCTGCTAGCGGTAATATCTATCTCAACAACGATTTCCGCATGACCTACAACAAGAAATACTATTTTACTAAAGGTGACTACCGGTACGGTTTCTCCTATTACAGCAGTGATGTAACGGATTTCACATTGAACCAGAACAAGGAAATAGCCATCAACTACTGCACTCTGACGGTAACCGTCAGTGACAACAGCGGCAGTGTTGAAAACGAGTATGTTTCTTGCGGAAATTCCGATGGACGGACCGATGCAAACGGAAAAGTTGTGCTGTTGGTTCCCTACGGAGAGTTTGAATTGTCAGCACCAGGATCTTACGTCAGCAAAACAGTAAATCTGTCAACGGCAACAGCAACCGAGACCCTTACCCTTCCTGCCTATGTAACTTTCAACGTAACTCATATGGGACAACCCATACAGCGCGGAAACTTTGATATCCTTGAAGTAACGGGAAACAGGTATTATAATCTGGATATTGTAAACGGAGTAACAAAAGCCAGAATTGACCCTACCCAGACATTTGAGGTTCAAGGTTATCATGGATCTGCATCCATTTCAGAAGGAAGCACACTTCAATTGGGAGTTCTGAACGTCTCATCCGAAGGCATGGGCTTGGCGTTCCCCATGGAAAACTGGGAAGCTGTAAGTTCATACTATGTATTGGTAGGTTCAACAGTACGTCTGACTGCCATTCCTGTTGGTGGAGGATCATTAAAGGAATGGAACATCAACGGAAACAAGTTTACTGATGGCATGATTGACCTGACCATCACCACACCTAGGACAACTGCAACCGCAGTATTCAACGGAAGTGCATCAACCCACACACAAATAAGGAATACCTCCGTCAATACTACATTCAGTTATGATGACAGTTACGTTTATCTGCCATCCGAAGTTCAAGGTAAGGTCAGCATCTACTCTTCTGACGGCAAATTGGTTAAGAGCATCGGAGTGGCAGGTGACAAGGTAGGCATTTATGACTTGCCTCAGGGAACATATGTTCTGACACTCACCCCCGTTACCGGTGCTACTCAAGTAGCACATTTTCTCAAGAAATAAGCGACATTAAAAGATAATCAGATAGGGGGAACACAAATGGAACGCATCCCTGTGTCCGATTGAAAAGGACACAGGGATGCGGTCCATTTGTGTTCATCGGCGGTAGAGAAGGCTCAGGAGAGCAAGGAGGATTACGGCGGCAGAGAGAATGAACGCCCAGACGTTTGTGGCGCGTGAGGTGGCGGTGATGGTGTAATCGCCCGGGATAAGGAACCCTCCCTCAAAGCGGTATTCAATTACGCCGTCCGATACCGTACCGCAGCCCGGATCAATCACTCTGCCCGGCATCTTAAGAATGTATGATGTCTTGATGAGCGGTAATTCAACCGTATTTTCAAGGTCGCTGTCCAACAGCTTATCATAATCCTTGAAGAAACTGCTGAAAGCATTTGATTTGAAGAAATCCTTGAGCAGTCCTTTGACATTTTCAAATTCATCATAGCAGTTCTCATAGCCGAATTCCATTATGGAATCCTTGAGTGAAATGAACTCCTCTTGGCTTACCGGAGGATTTGGAATACTCTCATAGTGGTTAGCTATGGTTTTAAGCTGACAGCCTGTAACTATCCTGTATTCCCAGTGTTCAATACCCTCCTGCAGGGCATCCAGATAATCCACCATATCTATTCCGGTCATTCCCTCTACAAGGTTGGGATAGCCAGTCCACATGAACCCGGCCTCCTGGGCACTCATATAATCTGTCAGTGGTTCATCAAACTGATCAGCCCAACTCAGGAATGTCTCCGTAAAGGTATAGTCGGTGTAGAACCACTTGAACTTCCTGTCAAGTGATGCATTTGAGCGGATGGGCTTGCCTGATGCCTTCAGAATAGGGTTGGCCGCCATTTCCTGTACGCTTTCAAATGAGCGGCGCAATACTATGGTTTTATTGTCCGATGTGTCCGCGGGAGTAACCTCCTGCCATGAATCATAATCTGTAAGGCAGTCATCCTTGGTAGAGACCTGTCTTGAGCAGGTTCCGTCACGGTTTATCTCTGTAACCATGGTTACATTCTTGTCACATGATGTGACCATCATGGCTGCTATCGCGGCCAGGATGCAGTATTTAAATTTCAGCATAAAGGTTTTCAATTTTGGTTTGTTTTGATTGTCTGAGTTTTCTCCTTTCCATCATCTCCTTGTGCGCCTTCAGAGCATCGGTCTTATCGGTGACAACCGGCATGGATGTACGTAGAGTAGTTTCTGATTCCATTGCAGTCCTGTCGCCCGGTTCTGCCTTATGACCGTTAAGGCCAATGAACAAAGCGATGAACAATACCGCTGCTGCCGATGAAACGGTCCTTATAACCTGCATCCAGAGCGAGACAATCCGGCCGTGATTGTCTGTTGTGGCATTAATGGCCTGCATAATGCTCTCTGTCAGAAGGTCACCATCGGGAACTGGCGGCATCTGCCCTTTAAGGCGCTCAAGTATATCTTCAGTCTTTTTCATATCCCAGTTTTATAAGTTGCTCGCGGATGCTCTTTTTTGCCATAGAAAGATTGGCCTTTATCTGGCCCGCATCCATACCTGTAATCTCTGTTATCTCTTTTGAATCAAGTCCCTCAAGTTGGCTCAGTGTAAATACCAGCCGCTGTTTGTTGCTCAGCTTTCCGGCCAGGACCTTTATGACCGATACCCACTCGCTGCTTTCAAGCTGACGTTGCGGGTTGTCATCGGACACATAATCGTGGAATACCGCGATGTCATCGGGCATGGGTTCACTGAAACGGAGTCTCCTTATCCTGTCTATGCAGAGCCTGGATGCTATCGTATAGAGCCAGGTTGACAGGCTGTACCGGTTGTCAAAGCTGTCCATTGACTGCCATGCCTTGATGAATGTGTCCTGGACAATGTCCTTGGCCTCTTCCTGATTAGCCAGCATCTTGACAGCAAGCGAGTATAACATGGGCTGGTAGGTCTGTACTACCGTACGGAATGCAGCCGTATTGCCATGACGGCAGCTGTCAATTATTTCACTGTCAATTTGAACCATCATCTGTCAATTATACGGACGGATGTGGCAAAGGTAAAAAAAGAGTTAAATCAACTCCCTTTCAGTGCTGTTTTTTGCGGGAGTGGAGAATGAGTCCGATGCCGGCTATGATAAAGGGAATGCTCAGGAGCTGACCCATGTCAAAGGTCATGCCCTCCTCAAAATCCACCTGGACCTCCTTGCAGAACTCAATGAAGAAACGGAATGTAAAGATGGTTGCAATGCAGAACCCAAAGTAGAATCCGCTGCCAATCTTTTCCTTGTGTTTGCGGTAAATAAACAGTGTAATGATAAAGATTATGATGTAGGCTATTGCCTCATAAAGCTGAGCCGGATGGCGTGCAAAATCCTCACCGTTCTGAACAAAGACAAAACCCCAGTCCGTGCCGGTGGCCTTGCCTACAATCTCAGAGTTCATAAGATTGCCCAAGCGTATGCATGCTGCTGTGAGAGGCGTGGCCACGCACACCATGTCAATGCACTCCAGCACCTTGACCTTATACTTGCGGCAGTAGAGCACCATTGCAATAATGATGCCGATGGTACCGCCGTGACTGGCCAGGCCGCTGTAACCCACCATCTGTATGCCGCCCTTGGACATGAACCTGATGGGAAGCAGCATCTCAATGAAATGCTTGCCGCTGCTAAGGTAATAGTCGGGCTCGTAAAACAGGCAGTGTCCCAGGCGGGCACCTGCCAGGATGCCTATGAAACAGTAAACAAACAGAGGCTCATAAACCTCCATCTTTATGCCGCGGTCCTTATAGACTTTCTTGACGATAAGATAGGCAGCCGCAAGGCCGATAACCCACATAAGCGAGTAATACCTGATGGGTAGGCCCAGCAGATGGCACAACTCTGTGTCGGGGTTCCATATTATTGCAAGAAAACGCTCCATAGTCCGGGTTGTTTATAGGGTTTTATACGTTAAAGCGGAAATGCATTATGTCACCGTCCTCAACCACATAGTCCTTACCCTCCACATAGAGTTTGCCGGCATCACGCACGGCAGCCTCGGAGCCCAGTTCAACATAGTCATTGTACTTGATGACCTCGGCACGGATAAAGCCTTTCTCAAAGTCTGTATGGATAACACCGGCGCACTGCGGTGCCTTCCAGCCCTTGCGGTATGTCCAGGCCTTTACCTCCATGGGTCCGGCGGTGATGAATGTCTCCAGGTTGAGCAGGCTGAAAGCCGATTTTACCAGACGGTTCACGCCCGATTCCTCCAGGCCCAGCTCCTCAAGGAACATCTGACGGTCCTCATAGCTCTCCAATTCTGCAATCTCGCTCTCGGTCTTGGCTGCAATGACCAGCAGCTGTGCGTTCTCATCCTTGATGGCCTCACGCACCTGCTCCACATATGCGTTGCCTGTCTTTACGCTGCCCTCATCAACGTTACATACGTAAAGTACGGGTTTGGATGTAAGCAGGAACAGGTCATGTGCAATCTTTTCCTCGTCCTTTGACTCAAAGGTAACGGTGCGGGCAGATTTACCCTGCAGCAGTACATCGCGGTAGGCGTTAAGCACATCGCATACAATCTTGGCCTGCTTGTCACCCACGGCAGCCTGCTTGGCTACCTTCTGCAGACGCTGGTCAATTGTCTCAAGGTCCTTTATCTGAAGTTCGGTATCAATTATCTCCTTGTCACGGACGGGGTTTACCGTGCCGTCAACATGTGTCACGTTATCATCATCAAAACAGCGCAACACGTGGATAATTGCATCGCACTCACGTATGTTACCCAGGAACTTGTTTCCCAGACCTTCACCTTTGCTGGCTCCCTTTACCAGACCGGCTATATCGACAATCTCAACGGTGGCGGGAACTATGCGGCCCGGATGAACCAGTTCTGCCAGTTTGGTCAGACGCTCATCGGGAACGGTTATGGTTCCAACGTTGGGTTCAATAGTACAGAAAGGAAAGTTCGCTGCCTGCGCCTTGGCGCTTGACAGACAATTGAAAAGTGTGGATTTACCTACGTTAGGCAGGCCCACTATGCCGCATTGCAATGCCATTTTAGATCAGTGTTTTTATAAGTGACTGCAAAGGTAATCAAAAAAGGCCAACAGCCAATTAACACAAAACGATCAGTTCGTTTTGTGTGCTTAAAGCATATCGTTATCAATCATCCAGATGATTTCCTCTATCATGGCATCCTCATCGTCTTTGTCCGGGTTATACTCCTTTTTGAGCGATGCTCCAAAGAGAGCGGCAAAGGTCTGATAGAAACGTGCCTTGAATCCTCCTATGAATGCGTTGATAAGTTCGTAGCTTGTCTGGTTGCACTCGCGGTCAATCAGTTTGATAAGCAGTTTGCCCTGCGCCAGGGTACACCGTTTCATGACGGGCAGGTACTGGTCCCATACTCCCTGTTCAACAACTTCCAGGTGTTTCTGGCGTGCCTTGTCATCGGGCAGGGTCTGCATGTAGAGGTAGGTCTCCACAAGTATGGTCTTGATCTCCTTGGCAATGGGGTACATCTTGATGACGTTACGGGTCAGCTTGTCATACTGGCGCTGCTTGCGTGCGCTGGGAAATATGCGTTTGGCGTAGATGGTAATCTCATCCAGCTGAACCGACGCGATGGTATCACCTTCCACAACGGTGGCCAGCGCCACCAGCACACGACGCTGCTTTTCATTCTCCTTATCATTATCGGCCCCCAGGCAGACTGCGGGAATGAACAGAATAAAGGCCAGTGACAGTATGACGAACCGTTTCATGTCTGCAAAATTATCAATTATCACAAAAAAGTCCTACTTTTGAGCCTATCCTTTGGAAAACAAAACGTTTCTAATACTGATATACTATGAAAAGTAAGTTGTTAATCTCCTGTTTTGCGCTGTTGTCATATCCGCCGACGGTTGTTACAGCTCAGGAAACAGTTTATGACAGATGGGAAAGCGTGCTTGAAACGCTCCTGTCAGATGAGGATCTCTCATCGGATGCCCGTGAGGAACTCCAGTTCATGTATGAGTCAATACATGAGTCCCCCCTTAACATCAATACTGCCACGCGTGACGAGTTGGCTCAACTTCCGTTCCTTACCTATGAGCAGATAGAGGATATCCATGCCTATGTCTATATGCACGGTCCCATGCTCTCTCTTGGTGAACTGCAGCTGACAGGGTCTCTGGATTACGCCACCAGGCAGCTGCTGCGTGAGTTTGTATATGCCGGGAGCGTGCCGCCTGCCAATGACGATATCCGTCTTGGAGATGTGCTCAAATACGGACGCACGGAGATTGCCGGCCGTATGGATATACCGCTGTACATGCGTGACGGTTTCCGTTATCACTCGCCTGATGAACTGAAACGTTACCCCAACAGAGCTTACCTTGGAAACCGTCTGTCGCACTCGCTGCGTTACTCTTTCAACTGGCATAACCGCATAAGATTTGGATTTGCGGCCGATAAGGACGCGGGTGAGCCGTTCCTGGGGCGCAATACCGGCGGTTATGATTTCTTATCACCATATTTCTATCTTAAGGATATAGGGTGTTTCAAGGAACTGGTTGCTGGAAATTTCAAGGCTCAGTTCGGATACGGCCTTTTGCTTGGCGGCGGCTTCAGTACAGGCAAGAGCATGGCTATGTCCTCAATGGACCGCAACAGCCAAGGGCTCAAACCGCACTCGTCAACGCAGGAGTACGGGTATCTGCGTGGCATAGGATTGGCCTGGGGAAAGGAACATACCACCTTTACTCTGCTTGCCGCAAACACTCCTCTTGATGCCACGATCAAAGGTGACACCATTATAGGCTCGTTCAAGGAGGACGGATACCACAGGACAGAGCTTGAGTGGTCCAAGAAACATAATGCATCGCTGGGTACGCTTGCCGCAAATGTGCGTTACAGCTATCGCGGGATGCGTTACGGAGCCACCTTGCTGACTGAGAAGCTGTCACTTCCATACAAAGGCCGTGATACATATGCGGGGATATCGGCCTGTTTCAGTCTGCGCCGTCCGCGCTATGCTCTGGCCACCGAACTGTCAGTAGCGCAGTATAAACCGGCGCTTATAGTATCCGGGCTGTTCCGTCTGCAGCGTGACTGGACCGTAAACTGCATATTCCGTCATTACAGCCCTGAATACATGTCGCTGCATTCCAATGCCATGGCCGATGGCGGCGTGCAGAATGAGACAGGTCTGCTTACAGGAGTGAGTCACAGCAGCCGCAATCTCAAACTGAGCGGTTATGCCGACCTGTTCATGCACCCGCAGTCCGGGTACGGGGTGAGTGGCAGGAGTTACGGCATTGACATGCGTGCCGAGGCAGATTGCAGGGTAGGACGCAGGGACAACCTTCTTTTGACGGCCCGTTTCAAATCCAAACAGAAAGACTGTAAATACACAGGACGTCCGGAGTACTGCATAACGGGACGTTACCGCCTGCGATGGACACATTCATGCCGAAACGGTGATGAACTTAACACACAGCTTTTCTATGCACGCTATGACTTTATTGCAGAACCCATCTCAAACGGGTGGGCGCTGACACAATGTTACACTAAGAGTCTCAGGAACGGTAAGCTGAGTTTTAACCTGTCCGGGGCAGCATTCGTGACAGACAGTTATGACAGCCGGATATCGGTCTATGAGAGCGGACTCAGGTATGCCTACAACTTCATGACGCTTTACGGAAAGGGATTGCGGCTGGCGGCAACCGTCCGCTACAAACCCTTTGATAACCTGCTATTGAACCTTAAAGCCGGTGGAACACGCTATCTGGACCGTGATGAGATAAGTTCCGGTCAGCAGCGCATACCGGCATGCCACAAAGAGGATGTATCGTTGCAGTTCATTGTAAAACTGTAGGGCAAAATATCTTTGGAAAACAGGCGCCGAATGAGTATTTTTGCCGTGCAAAACCAAAGAACCCGTCTTATGTCAACAGTACTGTATGATTCGCCTATATTCGGACCGGTTCACAGCCGGCGTCTGGGAGTGTCGTTGGGTATAAACCTTATGCCTGCCGATGGCAAGATATGTACTTTTGACTGCATCTATTGCGAGTGCGGCCGCAACGGCGAGCATCATCCCAAACAGCACCGTCCCACCAGAGCCCAGGTCTATGAGGCTCTGCGTGCAACTCTGCTTAAAATGAAATCCGATGGGCCTGAACCCAATGTTCTGACCTTTGCCGGCAACGGTGAACCCACCGCCAACCCTGAGTTTCCGGGCATAGTCGATGATGTGCTGGCTCTGCGTGACGAGTTCTTTCCTCAGGCCAAGGTGAGTGTGCTGAGCAACGGCACCCGCGTTACAGACCCCGCCATATTCAAGGCTCTGCTCAAGTTGGACAACAACATCCAGAAACTGGATACCGTCAATCCTGATTACATCCGTCTTATAGACAGCCCCGTAGGACACTATGACCTGGATGCCATAATAAAGGCGCTGTGTGATTTCAACGGACATGTCATCATACAGACTATGTTCCTTACAGGCACGCTTGACGGGCGTGACATGGACAACACCACTCCGGAATATGTGCAGCCCTGGATAGAGACCGTTAAAAAGATAGGTCCCAGTCAGGTGATGATTTACACCATTGACCGTGAGACTCCTGTCAGTACACTGCGCAAAGCCAGTCATGAGACACTTGACGCAATTGCGGCTATGCTGCGTGCGAACGGAATAGAGACATCCGTATCATATTGAAATGAAACATCTAAAGAATATCTGCCTTACACTGCTGCTTGCGGTATCATTGCCGGCCGTGGGCTCCAACCTGGAATCGGTCATTGAGTCCATAGACCAGATCATATATGAAAAGTTGCCTGAGGGAACGGATATAGCCCTTATGGTCTATGACCTTACCAATGACACCACACTGTATGCCTACCGTGAAAAGATAATGTGCCGACCGGCCTCCGTCCAGAAGGTTGTCACATCGGTCACCGCACTCTCATCGTTGGGCATGGACTACCAGTTCAAAACCACTTTGAGGACACAGGGCAGCATAGGTCAGGACAGCGTTCTGAACGGTAATCTCTATCTGGTGGGCGGTCTTGATCCCGCACTTAACGAGCATGAGTTGCGCAGCATGGTGGCAGATCTCAAGAAAGCAGGCATAAAACGCATAAACGGCACCATCTACGCCGATGTCTCCATCATGGACTCCACCTACTGGGCAACCGGATGGTGCTGGGATGATGCTCCCGCCAGTTTCCAGCCTTACATATCACCGCTTATGGTACATCAGGGTTTTGTTGGAATTCAGGTAAAACCCACCGTCAAGGGCCAGGCACCTGAGGTGAGTCTCTATCCGGCCAACAGTATCATCAAAGTAGTAAACAAGGCCGTCACACAGGACAGCAAGCTTGGCCCCCTGTCCATTACACGTGATTGGATGCATAATGACAACACCATTATTGTCCAGGGAAACTGCGTACGCCGTCAGTCAACAGACCTGAGTGTAGTGGGATCGGCCGATTTTACCTTTGCGCTGTTCCGTCAGTATCTTGACGAGGCAGGCATAACCTACGGCAAGTATGGGTGGGGCACATGCCCTGTCATGGCTCAAGACCTGTCAGTGGTTTCACACGGACTGCCTTCAATTGTAAAGGAGGCTCTCAAGGAGAGCAACAACCTTTTTGCCGAGGCCATGTTCCTTCAGACAGGCCGTTTGCAGCAGTCCAAGGAGATAACCTTCAAGGTTGCCGCCAAGTATCTGCAGAACTTTGTTTCACGCAAATTCGGGATGTTCTCGTCATCATTCAATGTGGTTGACGGTTGCGGACTCTCCATGTATGACCTCTGCTCGCCGCAATTCATGGTTGACATGCTGACACTCATTTACAGGGATGCAGACCTTTATCCCATACTTTACAGGAGCCTTCCGATATCGGGTGTAGATGGAACGCTCAAGTCACGTCTCAATGAAAAGAGTACTATAAACCGTGTCCATGCCAAGACCGGTTCGGTGACCGGCTCATGTACGCTGGCCGGTTATGTCCGTACTGCCGACGGACGTGACCTTGCATTCTGCATAATGAATGAGGGTGCCGTAAAGATGGCACCCTCAAGAAAGGTTCAGGATCAGATATGCACTGTCCTGTGTGAACTTGGACTGTAAATCTACAGCTGTTTGAATTCATATCCCTGCTCCTTGAGCCACTCTATGGCTTTAGGCAGAGCGTAGCGCAAGTTATTCTGGCTGCGCAGGGAGTCATGAAATACTATTATTGATCCGTTCCTTGTATATTTCTTTACTATCTCAAGCACCTTCTCAGGTTTGAGGTTGCTGTTATAGTCACGGGTAATCACATCATAGAATACAATGTCATAATCACCTTGCATATAACGGTATGTCCATCGGCGCAGTACTCCGTGAGGCGGACGGAACAGACGTGTTGTAAAGAATGTGTCACATTTCTTTACGTTGTCAATGTAATCATGGTTGCGCATGCGCATACCGCGTACGTGATTGAAAGTATGGTTACCTATGTGGTGACCACGTTCTACTACCATCTTGAACACGTCAGGGTGTTTGCGCACATTATCACCTACCACAAAGAATGTAGCTTTTACTCCGTACTCATCAAGCAGGTCCAGAAGCCACGGAGTGACCTCCGGAATGGGGCCGTCATCAAAGGTAAGATATACCGAATGGTCTTGCGGATCTTTCCGGAAGATACCTTTAGGGTATATCTTACTCAGTATCGGAGTAGGCTGTTCAAGTATCATGGTGTATTACCTTCTCTGTTCCTCCTGTTTGCGTATGCGTTGGATTTCGTTGCCCATACGGCTTTCAAAATCATAACACAGATCCTCCCATCTGGACTGGATAGAGTCAAATGCCTCCTCATCCAGGGTGTTCTGCAGGTATGAGAATGATATGGCGGGAATCTCAGCAAACCTCATGACGTTTCTGACATAAGGTTTCAGGTCCCTGTCGCTCATGCTCAGATACCATTCCATACGCTGCAGATAGTTCTCTGTGGTACTGCAGAATATCTTGCTGGCCCTGTCTTTTTTCCCCAGCAGGTAGTAGAGCTGTGCTGTTTCCAGACTGGCTCCCCATATGGCATCATCTATGGGCATCAGTTCATCGGAGATACCGGCATCTACCTTTTCCAGTATGTCAAGTGCCCTCTGTTTCTGGCCTGCATTGAAAAGCTGTGAGGCCAGCTGAACTGACAGAGTACGGTGTGACTGGGCCATGCGGCGTACGGTCTCATCCAGATAGAGATCAGGATTGTCCAATCCTCCGTATTTGAATTCCATAAGATTGTCATACATCCTGTCCAGATCAATGTCACCGCCGGGAAGTTCTCTGCCCAAAGTCTCCCAGTCAAACGGAGTGATGCGGTATGCAAGTCCCTCAAGCAGACGGTACCTGTCAATGTTCAGGCCAACGCCGTCACCTACTGATGTTGCTATATACAAGGGCCTCTCCCAGTTGCAGTGTGCAATAAGGTCAAGCATCATGATCTCATTCTTGTAGAGAGCTTTCTTGCCTTTGAGTGATATAACCATGCGGTCAGGCATCTTGGCTTTTGTCTCCTCATCGGTTGCTCCGCGATACTGCTCCGGAATGAGCATGCCGGAACGCAGTACGGCATCCTTGTCAATCTTGAACCAGATGGTATCGGTGGGTAACACATGCTTCTGCTTGATCCAGTAATCCAGGACGTTGTTAAGCTCAAATGAGCTTTCAACCCTCTCCCTGGAGTATCTTGCCAGCAGTCCGGGCTTATCCTGTGGGCGTACCAGCACGGCGTCATTGGTGCCAGACTGATATTCACTTCTATCAAATGATATAGGCAGTGCAGGTGAGTCATATGCCGGACGTTTCATCTGGTCTATGTACCAGTCGGTCATAAGGTAGCTCAGGTTGCAGCAGCGTGCATCGGTACGGAATCCTTCGGTCTCAAAGTTGTACCACAGGGGGAAGGTATCGTTATCACCGTTTGTAAAGATGATGGGATAACCTGTTTCCTGAAGTGATGTCAGGTAGTTCTGTCCAAAGTCACGGCATGCGTAGCGTCCGCTGCGGTCATGGTCATCCCATGTCTGACTTACCATCTGAGCGGGAACCAGCAGACAGAGAACGGTTGCTATTACGGCCGATGCCTTCTTACCGGCTAAACTGCTCAGCCAGTCGGCAATTGCAGCCACGCCCATACCTATCCAGATGGCAAACGCATAGAATGATCCTGCATATGCATAGTCACGTTCACGCGGCTGCAGCGGGGTTTGGTTCAGATAAACCACAATGGCCAAACCTGTCATAAAGAACAGGGCCATAACTACAAAGAACTGTTGTGTTCCCTGGCGGCTCTTTCCTATCTGCCAGAAAAGTCCTATAAGTCCCAGTATCAGAGGCAGGCAGTAGAATACGTTGTGTCCCTTGCCGGCCATTGAATCCGGAAGCAGGGCGGGATCACCCTGGATTATATGCTTGTCAATGAAGTTGAATCCGGTCATCCAATTGCCGTCCTCAGGTCCGCCGTTTCTGTTCTGCTTGTCGTTCTGACGTCCGGCAAAGTTCCATAGGAAATATCTCCAGTACATGAAGTTCACCTGATAGCGGAAGAAGAACTTAAGGTTCTCGGCCTGTGTAGGTATGACAACCTCCATCTTCTCGCCGGCCACGGAATATCTGTAAGTGCGTCCCTCTATTCCGCCGCACCAGCTCTGATACTGTCTTACATGCTCTGGTTCGGGGCTGTACATACGCGGGAACACCATGTTCTGTGCATATTTGTACTCTGTCTTTTCCGTTGAGTAATATGTGTCCTTGTCATCGGCCTTTTTCTTCTGCTTGCGGGCGTATGACTTACCTGTAACCTCGGTCTTGGGTGAATACATTCCGTCGCCTGAGGGAGCCCAGATGTAGTCTGAACTGAAGGCATGTCCGTAGAGCAGGGGTCTTGAACCGTACTGCTCACGTGCCAGATACTCGCCAAGTGAGAAAACGTCCTCGGGTGAATCCTGGTCCATGGGCGGGTTGGCCGTAGAACGGATCACGATGACAGCATATGATGAGTAGCCTATGGTAATCATCATCACACACAGCATGATGGTGTTGAGCAGTGATGCTGACGGCTTGACCTTTTCAGGGATACCTTTGGCAAACAGATAGACTGTAGCTGCGGCCAGTACGAATATGCCCAGCACTATACCTGAAGCCTTGTGCCCGTAGAAAGGAATACCGGCAAACGCTACGGTAAGCAGGAATGAAATGTACATGAGAGTCTTGCGGTCTCCACGCTGTGTCTCATATACGCTCCATATGATTATTGCTACCAGCAGTATGATGTATATTATCAGTCCGGTGTTGAAGGGCAGGCCCATTCCGTTCACAAACAGCAGTTCAAACCATCCTCCCACCTTGACTATACCTGGTACAATTCCGTAGAGTACGGCAGCTATTATGACTCCTGAAAGACAGAAAGCCAGTATGCCGCCCTTCCATGTGGGGTTCTCAAACTTCTTGAAATAGTAAACCAGCACGATGGCGGTGATACAGAGCAGGTTGAGCAGGTGCACACCTACCGATACGCCTATCAGATATGCAATAAGCACAATCCAGCGTGCACTGTGGGGCTGGTCTGCGTTCTCCTCCCATTTAAGGATAAGCCAGAACGTTACTGCGGTGCAGAATGATGAATAGGCATATACCTCACCCTCAACGGCACTGAACCAGAACGTATCGCTCCAGGTGTAAGCCAGGGCTCCCACTATTCCTGAACCGAAAATGGTTATCATCTGCCACATATCGGGCTCCTTGCCGTTTGCCACCAGTTTCCTTACCAGCATGGTTATGCTCCAGAAAAGGAACAGTATGCACAGGGCACTGAGCAGGGCCGACATTATATTGACCATCATGGCCACCTTGCCGGGATCACTTGTAAACTGTGAGAACAGGTTTGCGGTAAGCATGAAGATAGGTGCCCCAGGGGGGTGTCCTACTTCCAGCTTATAGCCGGTGGTTATGAACTCTGGGCAATCCCAGAAGCTGGCTGTCGGCTCAATGGTCATGCAGTAGGTAAAGGCTGCGACCGCGAAAACCAGCCATCCGATGATGGTGTTCAGTCTTTTGTAATTCATCATTCCTTTGAAATGAAAGTCTGTTGGCGGCCCCAAAGATAGTTCTTTAATGGTTAAAGGGCATCAACAGATGGTTATTAATTGTTAGTAGTTAGGTGTCTAGAGATCCTGTCCAATGTCGCCGCGGAAGTGCTTCTTCTCAAAGTCAATCAGGTGTGCACCCTTGAATGAGAGAGCCAGAGCCTCAGCCTTGTCCTTGCCGTATGAGCTTACTGCAATCACGCGTCCGCCGGCTGTCACCACCTCTCCCTTTTCATTGAAGGCAGTACCGGCATGGAACACAATGCTGTCCTTGACCTTGTCTATTCCGCTTATCACAAAGCCCTTGTCATAGTGCTGGGGGTATCCGCCCGATACCAGCATCACGCAAACGGCCGAGCGTGGATCCTGCTCCAGGGTCTTGGTGTCCAGATTACCGTCGGCCACGCCCTTGAACAGTTCAACTATATCGCTCTTAAGACGCAGCATCACGGTTTCGGTCTCGGGGTCACCCATGCGGCAGTTGTACTCAATCACCTTGGGCTCACCGTCCACGTTGATAAGGCCAAAGAATATGAATCCCTTGTAGTCAAGTCCTTCCTCTGCCAGACCCTCAACGGTGGGACGTATAATGCGGTCCTCAACCTTTTTCATCCACTCCTTGGTGGCAAACGGTACGGGTGAAACTGATCCCATGCCGCCGGTATTCAGACCGGTGTCATGCTCGCCCACGCGCTTGTAGTCCTTTGCCTCGGGCAGTATCTTGTAGTGCTTGCCGTCTGTCAGTACAAATACAGAGCACTCAATGCCGCTCATGAACTCCTCAATCACCACGCGTGATGAGGCATTGCCGAACATACCGCTCAGCATCTCCTTAAGCTCTTTCTTGGCCTCCTCAAGTGTGGGCAGTATCAGCACGGCCTTGCCTGCGCACAGACCATCGGCCTTGAGTACGTATGGAGCCTTGAGTGTCTCCAGGAACTTGAGTCCCTCTTCAAGGTTCTCACCTGTGAATGTCTGATATGCTGCAGTCGGGATATTATGACGCTGCATGAAACGCTTGGCAAAATCCTTGCTGCCCTCCATCTGTGCGGCATCCTTTGAGGGGCCTATTACGGGGATGGATTTGAGTGCGGCGTCATTCTTGAAGTAGTCATAGATACCGTTTACCAGCGGGTCCTCGGGGCCTACAACCACCATGTCTATCTTCTTGTCCAGTACGAAAGCCTTGATGGCGTCAAAGTCATTAGCCTTGATGGCTACGTTCTCACCTGCGTTTGCGGTGCCTGCATTGCCGGGGGCTATGTAAAGCTTTTCCAACTGTGGGCTCTGTGCAATCTTCCAGGCCAGAGCATGCTCACGGCCTCCGCTTCCAAGTAACAGAATCTTCATATCTTATTGTTTTTTGTTTCCGGGTTTGAATGATCTTTTTGCTGCAGGACGGCCACCTTCTTTACGGCCAAAAGGTTTACCCTCGCTCTTACGGAAGGGTTTGCTTCCTTCACTCTTGCGGAAGGGCCTGTCACCCTCCTTGCGGAATGAACGGGTTCCCTCTGTCTTTCTGAAAGGCTTTTCACCCTCCTTGCGGAACGGTCTTTCTCCATCCTTGCGGAACGGCTTTCTGTCCGATGTACGGCGTGCGGGCCTTTCTCTTTTTATATCCTTGTCCTGAGTAAAATCGGCGGTTGCGTTTTTACGTTCCTCCTCTTTCTCAGCCAGACGGGCCTTGTGACGCAGTGTGCTGCTGCGGCGGGTAGGCAGGTCATCTTTCTTGAGGCGGCCCTCACCTCCGCGGAAATCATTGTAACGTCCGTCAAATATCTCGTACTTGCGCAGCTCGCAGGGCAGTGCACCGTTAAAGAGAGGTATCTTGGCCGACGGCTTGAGACCTATCTTGTCAAAGCACTCGTAGTGGTAGCTTATAATCCAGGCCTCGCCACCTATGAGGGCGTGTTTGAGGCGCTCGCCAATCATCTCATAGAGTCCCAGCAGGTTGTCATCGGTCAGGCGCTCGCCGTAGGGCGGGTTGGTTATGATGACGGTGCGCTCCTTAACGGGTTCAAAGTCCTTGAAGTCTCGCTGCTCAAACTGTATCACGTCAAGCAGTCCGGCAGCCTTGGCGTTGCGCTTGGCGGTAAGTATTGCCTTGGGATCCTTGTCATAACCCTTGATGCTGAACTCAAACTCACGCTCGGCGGAGTCATCGTTGTATATCTGTTCAAAGAGGTCACGGTCAAAATCCTTCCATTTTTCAAATGCAAAACTGCTGCGGAACAGACCGGGTGCCATGTTCTTGGCTATCAGGGCAGCCTCAATGGGAATTGTGCCCGATCCGCACATGGGATCCACAAAGTCTGACTTGCCGTCCCAGCCCGACATAAGTATCATGCCGGCAGCCAGCACCTCATTCAGGGGAGCCTCCATGGCCTCCTGGCGGTAGCCGCGCTTGTGCAGTGACTCGCCTGAGCTGTCAAGTGAGAGTGAGCAGTCATCGTGTGAGATGTGTATATGGAACGTTAGGTCAGGGTTGGCCACGCTTACGTTGGGGCGCTTGCCGTATTTCTCACGGAAATAATCGGCAATGGCATCCTTTACACGGTATGCCACAAACTTTGAGTGGCGAAAATCCTCACTATAGACCACGGCATCCACAGCAAAGCTGTCAGTGAGGTCCATGTATTTTTCCCAATCAACCTTACGGCAGATTTCATATACCTCATCGGCGCTGTCGGCCTTGAAGTGGAGGAAAGGTTTGAGGATTCGGATTGCGGTACGCAGGTGGAAATTGGCTTTATACATCAGGGCTTTGTCACCCTTGAATGATACCATTCGGTTACCAATGGCCACCCCATTGGCTCCAAGTTCAATAAGTTCCTTTGCAAGAATCTCTTCCAGCCCCTGGAAGGTCTTGGCTATCATTTCAAATTCCGTCATTTTACGGGGAGTTCTTTTCCGGGTGCAAAGATACTCAATATCCGTCACTTTTTCTTAACTTGCCGCCATCAATAGTTTAAGAATTATGAAAAGAGCCGTATTGTATCTGACAGCATTGCTTATGATGGCTTCTCATACCGTGTTTGGGCAGGGTGTTGAGAAGGTAAAGGACTCCAAGCGCAGTTACAACAGCATCATTGACATGCTGCGCGGTGAGCCGGGAGTGATAATCAACGGGTCTGGTGAAGGCGGCACCATGCCCAAGATCTATATCCGTGGTATAGGAACCAATACAGACCAATACCAGCCTCTATTTATAGTTGACGGATTAAGGACAGACAATATCCTCTATGTCCAGCCTGAGAACGTCCATTCCATTACGGTCATCAAGGACGGCACCTCATCCATCTATGGAATGGAGGGCGCCAACGGCGTCATTGAGATCAAGACTGTAGCTTATGCCGAGCAGCAGGAACAGGAGGCCAATGAAAAGAAACTTCAGAAAAAACTCAAACGCAAAAACAGAAAGAGCCGCAAGCTAAAGGTTACGGCTCTTCCTGCTGATTCCATTACGGTTTCAGAGTCTTACTGATACTTTCTTGCCGGTGTAGTTTACGGTTTTGGGCTCGGTCTGCTTGCCGTCCTTGATCAGGATTACGCGGAACTTGCGGTTCTTGATCATTCCGTCAAAGGAGCCTTTGCGGGCGTTTATGGTAAGGCTGTGGCTCTTGTCGTTCCATTTGAAATCTATCGTTGAAAAGGCACCTTTCTCATAGTTGTAGTTGTCAAACTCATCCTCGTAAAGGCAGAATGTGCCGTTGGCTCCGGCATAGACGCGTATCTCCAGGTCATCCCAGGGCTTTTCTGTTGAGTACTGTACATCGGGGCCGATGGGCACGATGCTTCCGGCCTTCACGTAGAGCGGTATGCTCTTGATGTTGATGGCGCGCTCTATCTCCTGTCCGCCCTCAAACTTCTGCATGGTCTCAAAATCATACCAGCTTGTTCCGGCGGGCAGATAGAGCTTGGTGCTCTTTGCCTCCAGGAAATCAATGTCACCTATGCCTGCGCGGCTCTTGCTCATGGCTCTCTCCGGAGTGTATTTGGCCTCCAGTACGGGAGCTACCAGCAGTGAGCGGCCAAACATGAACTCGTTATTGATATCCCATACATTGTGATCGTTCTTGAAATCCATCATCAGGGCACGCTGGTAGGTGCCGTTGTTGGCATTCACGTCATGAGCCAGTGAGTAGATGTAGGGCAGCAGGCTGTAACGCATCTTGACTGCACCCAGCAGGGCGTCATAGACGGGCTCACCGGCGCTTCCGTAGTAGTAGAGCTCACGCGGAACCTCGGTGCCGTGGCTGCGCATCATGGGGCAGAACACTCCGTACTGCATCCAGCGCACGTAGAGTTCCTGGTAGAGAGGGTTCTTGGTGGCACTGCCGTCCTGTGAGCGCTCGTTGTAACTGTTGGCAAAGAATCCGCCCAGATCGCTATTGAAGTTGGGGTTGCCGGTCAGAGCAAAGTTCAGTCCTGCGGGCACCTGGTTACGCAGTGAGTTCCAGTTGGACTGCACGTCACCGGACCAGGTGTTGGAACCGTAGCGCTGCTGGCCTGCAAAGACAGAACGGGTAAGTATGAGCACACGTTTGTCACTGCCGTTCTCCATGGCACGCTGGTTGTCATAGACACCGCCCACAGCCATCAGGGGGAAAGCGTTACGTACGTTGCGGAATGGTCCCATTGCGGTGGGCTGGTCCAGATCCTCCTCCTTGAAGTCCAGATGATCGGGCTCTGTTGAATCCATCCACCATCCGTCAATGTCAAGGTTATATAGGCGTGTCAGATGGTTCCAGTATATGTCACGTGCCTCCTTGCTGTAGGGGTCATACGGACGTACGCCCGATGGGTAATCCATTCTGGGAGGCCAGTCTGACAGTCCGCTCTGAGGCCAGGTCTGGAAATCCAGCAGCATACCCTTGGGCTGTAGCTCGCGATAGGGCTTGGTCATGGGGCCGAATGACGACCATATGGATATCATCAGTTTGGCGTTATTGTCATGTATATGCTTTATCCAGCGCTCGGGATTGCTGAAATCGGGGTTGTTGAACTCCATGGCGTTCCACAAGTAGTTGTCACCCCAGTACTGCCAGTCCTGGATCATTACGTCAATGGGCACACCGTCCTGGCGGTAGCGATCCAGCACCCCGGTCAGTTCACTTGATGACTTGTAACGCTCGCGGCTCTGCATGAATCCGTAGCTCCACAACGGCAGCATGGGTACGGTACCGGTAAGCTGGCGGATGCCTGCTATCACACCGTCAGCATCACCGCCATAGATAAAGTAGTAGTCTATGCCTTCACCTCTCTCGGAATCAAACTGGAACATGTTTTTGTCTGACTTGAAGGTGGTAGGTGAGTAGTTGTCCCAAAACAGGCCGTATCCCTTGATGGACTGGATTATGTTGCAGTAGTCATCGGTGTTGCCCTGTATCATGCGGCGCTCGGTTCCGCGCATGTCCATACGGCCCTCCTGCAATATGCCCAGTCCGTAGATGGGTTCATCTTCATCAAGAGAGAATGATTGACAGAGCCCGCTGGATGATAGTTCAGAGAGCAGGACATTGCCTTTCCTGTCCATGAAGGTTATGTTGCTGCCTGAAACCCTTACCATGAGTGCAGAGGTCTTGTAGATATAGGCTCCGTTATCAGGAACGACAATATCCTTGACCTGCTGGGGTTGCATTGTAACAGAGAGGCTCTGTTTTTTGGAAACGCCAAGATCTGCTTTGTGAATACGTACTATGGACGGGGTGTAGAATGTAACCTGGGGAGTCCGGTTGTCTGGTTCTTGTGCGCTGCATACGGTTGCTATGCCGGCAAGCGCAAGGCAAATGTTCAGAAATCTTTTCATATTAGTTCTCATATTTATTCAATATGTTTTGATCTGCTTTCATAAATACCGGTATCTCGTCCTTTGATACATCAACGTCAATGTATGTTCCTCCCTTGTAAACAACAGGCCTTATCATGATACCAAGTTCTTTTGCATGAGACAAAGAATTGAATGAAACCCATCCATGCTCATATTCAGGCAGATATACACGCATTGTCTTTATGCCGGGCTCGGTTACGGGGCATACCAGAAGCGACGGACCGAACATATATTCAGTCTGCTGTTTCAAGGCCTCCTCATCGTGAGGATAGTCAAAGACCAGCGGACGCATCATGGTGTAGTTCTCATCACTTACCTTACTGGCGCACTCCAGGATGTAGGGCATGAGCTGATAGCGTAAGTTTATCTGTTTGCGGAAATTATCCTGCGTCTCCTCAGAGTAGTTCCATGGCTCGGTGCGGCTCATATAGCCGTGAACGCGCATGAACGGCAGAAAGACTGATACCTGTATCCAGCGCATCATACGCTCCTGATAATCGGGGTCAGTGTATTGGTTGTTAGGACGGAAGAAACCGCCTGCATCAAACGTCCACCAGGGCTGGCCTGTAGCCATCAGGTTCAGGCCGCCTGCTATCTGGCGGCGCAGTGTCTCCCAGTCATTGCCTATGTCACCTGACCAGTTGATGGCTCCGTAACGCTGTATTCCGGTAAATCCGCTGCGGGTCAGGATCATGGGGTCACGGTCTGGCTGGTCTTTCTTAAGTCCGTTATAGACTGTCTCGTTTACCTTGTTGGGGTATGCGTTGCGGTAGAATTCACCGGGTATTTTACCGCCAGCCACCAATCGGCCCTTAAGGTCATCATTCTCGGGCTCAGTTGCATCCTGCCACCAGGCATCTATTCCAAGCGGAAGCAGTTTCTCACTGAAGTTTTTCCAGTATGCATCAGCGGCAGCAGGATTAAAGAAATCTATCCAGTCGGTTCCGTCTATGTAGTATCCGGCATCGTTCATCTCACGGCCCACCTGGCTGTTCTTGTCTATCTTGGACCAGACGGAGAGCATCAGTTTCATATCATTGCGGTGCAGTTCATCGGTCATGGCCTTGGGGTCAGGATACTTGTCCTCATCAAACTGCATGGCGTTCCAGCCGTACTTGCCCCACCACTGCCAGTCCTGTACAATTACGTTGGTCTTGTAGTTCTCGGTCTTGAGACGGCGGGCATTGTCAAGCAACTCCTGCTGGCTGTCATAACGCTCGCGGCAGTGAATGTATCCGAATGCCCAGTCAGGCATTGTGGGAACCTTGCCGGTCAGGTTGCGATATGAACTGATTATCTCATCGGCACTTCCTGCAAATACTGTATAGTCAAGGGCTACGGCTACGGGTGAACTGAATGTCGTAACATCAGTAACCTTGCGTACTCCTACTGTGGGTTTGTCACCGCGTGAACCGCTTACAAACAGTTTGTGTGTGCCTTTGTCCAGATGTACAATAACAGATGATGTGGGCGGCAGCCAGGTATTGCTGGCGTTGATTACCGTATCGCCGTCAATCATAAGGAAATGCTTGCGTCCCATCTCCTGACCCACATCAAGCAGAATGGAATAGTCAGCGCTCTCAGTTATCTGCAAATCACCGTTGAAATCATTGAAAAACCTGCGTTCACGCACATTGCCCGCAGTTCCGGTTGCATTGACTGTGACCGATGTTCCGTCAGTGCCGCCCTGTTCAAGTTCAATTATGCTTTCAGAAGGGTTGTAGTCTGTCAGACCGTAGTTGTTCCAGAGTATTCCGTATCCCTTGTTTGAAATGATCATTGGAATGGAAATCTGAGTGTTTACCTGTGTAAGTCTGCGTGTAAGGCCGTTAATGTTCAGATAGCCGTCCTGAAACTGGCCGGTGCCAAACAGGAACTCATCGGTCCCGGTCCTGAAAGACTGGCTTACTGCAAGGGAATTGTATTCTCCTGTGCGCCCCTGTGTTATGTCGCGTGTATTGGGTATTTCCTCAACCAGAACACTACCGTTGGTATCAAGGAGTGCAATCTGTCCGGAGCGCCTGTTTATCCTGATAGAGGTTTTACCACCGGGCATATCAACATAATAAGCCCCTTTTCTCTTTTTTACGCTGACTTGTTTTATTGCACTCTCTTGGGTGTAGATAAGGTTTTCAAGCTGTGGAAGTTCCACACCGCCGGGTATGCATTGTATGCGCCAGGCGTTATCAGCAAGAGCGGTAACAGACAGCGATCCCTGTGTTGATTTGAAAGTCACGGTATTGGATGATATGACCGGACGTGTAACGCATGCTCCCATACAGACTGTAGCAGACACTGTAAGGAGTATGGGAAGGATAAGATCTCTTATTCTCATACTACATTGTGATTTAGTTGCACTAAGTGCAAAGGTAAGGTTTTATAACGGATTATAACCTGATTCCGTTTCAAAAAGTATATCTTGCGCCTACAGATAAAGCTATCTGTGCAAGTCCCTCCCAATGATCCTTGTCAAGATTGACCGTATTGGTAAGATTACCGCTAGTGTAATTGAGTTCTTTAAGGACACCTGTGGTGTAGCTCAAGTCGGCTCCCAGTGACAAATGGTCTGTAACCAGATATGAGTATGAGAGATTGCAGTTATATCCCAGTGTTACACCGCTTATTCTTTCCTTATAATCCTGGAATGTTCCGTTGTCCTTATACAGCAATGCTCCAAGTCCTACATTTGAAATAAAGATGTGCTTGCCGTTTTTGGAATCGGCACGTCCGGAGAACAGCGGGCCGATAAAAGTTATATAGACATCGTCCTTAAGTGTACCCTCTATATAAGAGCCTTCATCATCTTCAACAACGGCATAGTCGGCAGATGATGAGAACATAGTCTGGTATCGGAAACCTATTCCGTATCCGGATTCCATAAAGAAGGTCCCGTCCAATCCATATACCCAGCCGTTCATAATCCTCTTGATATGCTGCCTTTGGAAAGCATTCAATTCCGAGCTTATTTTGTTTATTCGCCTGCCGTAACCGGTGTAGGCTCTGAAAGAGAATCCCGGTTTGATGTAGGGTACATCTGACACTAAGACATAGTTTTTATTCTTGTCCTGATCCGTTGCGGTTTCTCGGGCTTGGGATGCTGCATATGTATGTGAGGCGGAATCGGCTCTGAAGGCTAAGGAATTTATTCTGTGGATGGTTGATATGTGATCGGGAACATAATGCTCGGTTATTACCATTATGTTTCCGCCTGCCATCCAGGTCTCCTCCTTGGCCAGACCTACAACCTTGTCATATGTTCCGTTGCTTGTCTTGGTAAAACCGGTATCATCAATCTTGATGTTTCCCAGTTTGTCCCACTGTTTGGGAATGCTTTTGATTCCTTCAAGCACAACCACATCATCGGTCGTGCCGATGGGACTGTAGGTCTTGGTGATATTTGACGTGATTCTGGGTGAGCATGAAGCTACTGTGATAGCAATCAGGAGATAGGAGAGTTTTCTCTTCATATTAATTGGGACTATTTGTAATTAAGTTTTCTATGCAGTTTCCTTTTCTGCTTGCAAATATAACTTAAGCAACAATTATTCCGTGAGTCTTATTTTGTATTTTTGTGGCTCAATGAAAGATATAACACTTTTTATGAAAGTCAAGAGAGACATTATTGTCTTGGTGCTTGCCATTCAAGGTCTTTTTCTTGGTGCGTGGGCTCAGACACAGGCAGTAAATACAGTGATTCCTGTTCCTGATGAGGTTGTTTTTGCCGGTCAGAAGATTAAACTGGACCGTGCCGATCTGCGTGAGCGCATGGACCGTGAGCTGATAGCGTTCACATACTCGCACAGTACCTCTACCCTTATGATAAAGAGGGCCAACAAATACTTTCCGCAGATTGAACCAATCCTTAAGCGCATGGGTGTGCCCGATGACCTTAAGTACCTTATGGTGATAGAGAGTAATCTGGACCCGCAGGCACAGTCAGGAGCCGGTGCAGCGGGACTGTGGCAGTTCACGCAGTCAACGGGCCGAGAGTACGGACTGGAGGTGAATTCAAATATTGACGAGCGTTACAATACCGTCAAGGCAACCGAGGCCGCCTGCCGTTTCCTGCTCAAGGCGTACGGCAAGTATCAGAACTGGATGACTGTAGCTGCCAGTTACAACGGTGGTCAGCAGGGAATGGACCGTCGCATTGAGGCCCAGCATCAGACCAACGCGCTTGACATGTGGCTGGTTGACGAGACGTCACGTTACATGTTCCGTCTGCTTGCAGTCAAGATGATGTTTGAGAATCCGTCACTCTTTGGATTCAAGTTCAAAGCCGAGGATCTCTATCCTTACATCCCAGCCAAGGAGCAGATCAAGATAACTGATCCCGTTGATGACCTTGTGGCTTTTGCCGAGAAGTATAAGATATCATATGCCGACCTTAAGCGCGCCAACCTGTGGCTTCGTGAAACCAAGCTGAACAACAAGTCACACCGCACCTACTACATAGATATCCCGGATGTCAAGGCTGAGCATTACAATCCTTCAAAGACTGTTGCTCACAACCCTGCTTGGATAAAATAGCATTTCTCTGTGGTCCAACAGCCGTTGCTCTCACTTGTAAGACGCATCTGAGAGTTACCGCTTGTTCCGTATATGTATGTGGTTGTCTCATAACCTCACTGATAGGCTCGGATAAAAGATAATCACATCACTGCTTTAGTTTGTGCGTGCGTTTATACCACTTCCTAATTCTTCTCTCAAATCTATTTATACCCACCTTGTTATGGCCATCAAATGGTCTGAGTAAATTCGTAATTCTTTGAAATCTGTTCATATGAACATACACATTATTGTTTTCTACGTATAAAGGAATATTAAAATCCTCGAGCCAATAAATGTAAATGTCATCTTCTTTACGGAATCTTATAAAGCACAATTTGTTCATTTTAAAACAGCCGTACCAGTCATAATTAAGAAAACACGGGTTAAAATTAATATCTTCACTGGTTAAATAATATACAGAATCACGATCTATATTATCCAGTTTTTTCTGTCTATTATAATAAAATTCAAAGTCAGGATATATCCAAACGGTATCTTCAAGATTAGATCCGTATTTCTCCGTAATTGCTACTTTTATGGCAACAATATTAAAATCACCTCCTGTATATGCAACAATCTTCTTATCAATTATCTCTCCTTTAATAATGTAATCGCAAGAAGACATCGCGTAGAAATGTTTACTAAAATATGTACCATAGTGTTGCCCTGAAGAATACGCTACATTGCTCAATAAAAAGAACAAAAACAACAACAGTTTTTTCATTTCTATAGTTCTAACAATTGTTGTCATCGCTCAAGCTGTGATAATACTCGTGAAAAAACACTCCTTTTGCCCAACCGGTATTAAAGCGGGCATGTCGAATTGCCTTTCCACTCATGACACAAATGGACCGCATCCCTGTGTCCTTTTATTTCTGATTGGGTTTGATGATTGACTCAATCAGAAGGTCGGCCACCTTTGCGGCATCGGATAGGGGAACCTCTTTGGGAAGTATTACTCCAAAGCGTGTCTTTACCTTTTCCAGCAGTTCATTAGTATAGATGAGCTTGCCATCAGTTACGTTCTCTATGCCGTCACAGTAGATAGAGTTACGGTTAACCTGCTGCATCTGCTCAAGAGGGTAGAGAGGTGACAGATATCCCTTAACCTCCGTACCGGTGGCATCAATGATGAACGGATAGCCGCCTATGTTGCCATCTACACCGGGAGTGTGGATTTTTATTTTTGATGAGTTCCTGATAGCGTTTATTATGCTCATTATGATGTCAAAATTGCTTGAGGCATTCATCATGTTGCGCTTTTGGTCTGTAGGCATTGATATGCTGCAGGCTTTATATACATCATCAGGGTTGATGTCCAGTTTCCTGCCCTGATACTCAATACCCAGAAGCAGTTTGACGCCTTCTGTGTGTCCCTCCTTGCTGATGACCACATCGTGGAAATGGCTGGCTACAAGGGTTATGTCAATGTCATTGAGGTTCTCTATTCCCATCTGTTGTGCCACATAAAATTTCATGCGTGGGATAAGATGGTTCAGGTTGCCGCTTCCAAAATCAAACCAGGCCATTCCGGCACTCTTGAGCCATGGAATGACAGCGTCAGAGTATGAGGTGTTAATGCTGATGGCGTTGCATCCTGCTTTCTGATAAGCCTCCATTATGTTTTTACCCAACAGTACGGACAGCGGAGCCCACACTCCGTAGGCACGCAGGTTGGACCATGAAATGGTTCCGTACTTGAGACCGGCATACAGGCGGCTGCTGTTTACAATAAAGTCCGGCTGGATCTTGCGCAGTACAGCCTCAATGGATGCCACATCCTTAAAGTCACAGTCGCCCTCAATGATTATCTCACTGCGCAACTGACGGCGTATGGTGGCTGCGGTACGGATTATGTTTACATCCTGCTGCATCTTCTGGGCATTACGTCCCACCACGACAATGCGCAACTGGGGATCAGCCAAGGAGACCAGGTAATCCAGCAGATAGCATCCTACGCTACCCAGACCAAAGATGGCAACGGTAATCTTTTGTCCTCCCTTAAGCTTGTTTTGGATAAGGTTCAGCTTCTCATTCAACGTCTTCATATGCTCAGAGCTTTAATGGCCTCCCTGTAATCGGCCACAGTATTGCAGTTAAACCACAGGTTAAATCTTATTATCTCCAGCTGCGAGCTCTCCAGCACGCCAAAGTATTTCTGGATTATCTCCAGGTTGGTACCCCTCTGCTGGCTCTCTGTCAGATTACGGCCTATATCCTGCACTCTTGCGGCGTTGCAGAACTTCCACATCTGTCCGGAGTTGTAGATGGCGGTAAAGGGCTCGTTTATCTGCAGGAGTGAGTGGCTGGTATCATAGATGTAATGCGGATGATTCTGAGCGTCAAAGTAAAGGGCCACAGCCTTGTTGGAAAGGATAGGTTCATTATTGACGGATATGACATCCTTGCCTGATGTTATCAGCCTGCTGACGGTTGCGGTGTCAAAGAAAAGGTCACCCTCAATGAACACTATCTCATCAGCATTGGCCGATACATTCTCCAGTCCCTTGAGCAGGCTGAACCCCGAGCCGTAGTCACTGAAATGTTCATTATACACCAGTTTGATCTTGCCCTTGGCATCCGCCAGGTTACGGCTTATGAAGAGCTCCAGGTCATCATACTTGTAGCCGCCTACAACAATGATCTCATCAACCAGGTCATAGGCCTTGCGTATCTGAAGGCTCAGTAGAGCCTTGTCAGGGGTGTCCTCATAGTAGAGGCACTTGAGCACCTTCTGCTTGGTGTCCTTGTTGAAACGGTTGGCCGTTCCGGCTACGGTGATTATCAGACTTGTCATTTGTTATCGCCAAAATCAATACTTGAGAACGGGATATGTGACTCACGCTTGTCCTCAGGAGGCAGGGTCATATAATCGCGGTACTGGTAGGTAAGCCTGGTGTCATAATCACGTGTCCCCCAGAACCTGTATCCCTCAAAATCGTATTCGGTAAGATCAGTAAACCACTCCTTGGGCATGCTGTATCTTATCTTGAGCGGACTCTTGAAATAGAGTTTTCCATTAGAGATAAAGAGCAGCACCCTGACCCTGTTGGGTGAGTCATTGCGGCTCTTGGCAGCCATGCGGTCAATACTCTTATGGACTGTGTCGGCCGATATATGATTGATAAGCTTGAACCAGAGTTTCCAGAACCCTTTTTCATTCTTCTTGGCCACCTCGGACCAGAGTATTTTCCTGAGGCAGAAACAGTAGAAATCAAGCAGCATCTGGCCTATGAGTGATTTTGGTACATCATCCAGAGGGAAGATGTCAATGGCTATACCGGTCTTGAACTTGAGATGCTCCTGTCCTATCCTTACAAATGAGGTGCCGGTGCGGCGAAGCTTGGCATATCCCCACAGGTAGTTGGGGTCAGTGGAGTGGTCCTGGAAATAACACAGGTCCGGATTCATCTCATGAGCCACTTTCTTGAATTTTTCATACTCCTCACGCAGCATCACAATGTCCATGTCATCATCCCAGGGTATGAATCCCTTGTGACGGACGGCACCCAGCAGTGTTCCTCCGTCAATTGAATAGAGTATGTTATGTTTGCGGCAGACACGGTCAAACTCAGCAACCATCTCCACCTCCATAAGCTGCATCTTGCGCAGCTGCTCCTTTGTGAGTTCTGCCATAGATCAGTCTTTTTGAATGGATGCCACGCACATATCAAGACCCTTGTCAAGGTTGATGATGGGCTCCCAGTCGGTGCAACTGCGTATCTTGTCGGTATTGAGTATTCTGCGTTCCGGATCAGAACTGCGGTAGCCTTCAAATTTGATTTCAGGTTTGGGCAGTCCCATCTTCCGGGCAATCTTATAGGTAAGGTCAATGATTGTTATCTCCTCATCGGTTGCCACATTGTAAACTGTGCCGTCAAGAGCTTTATCGGAATTGATAAGGGCCATAACTGAACGGCATGAGTCAATGTTGTGCAGGAAAGCGCGGCGGTTCTTCTTGGAGTTCTCCAGCAGTGTTACGGAACCCTTGTCCAGCAGTTCATTGATTATATGCGGAATGATATGCTTGGCAAATCTTTCATGCTTGCTATATACATTGGCAAAACGTATGGAGCAGCCTTTGATCTTTCCCTTGTCAACGGCATCCTTCATAAAGAACTCCGTCATTAGTTTGCCGCAGGCGTAACTGGTTCGCTGGCTGTGCTCGGCTGTGGACATGAGCAGATAATCACTCTCGCGCACGCCGCCGTTTGCGTTCCATGACTGCATGGAATAGACCTCGGATGTGGAGCAGTTGATGTAAATCTGCGCTCCCACGCGGATAGCCTGCTCCAGGAATGACTTCATTGAGATGACATTGGTCTGCCATGTATGCTCAACCTCATAAAAGTGCTCAGTGTGTACTACAGCTGCACAGTTTATATAGACAACCCTGTCAAATGCGCTCTTTGTGCGGTTGACCTCGTCCTCAACAGCCTTCATCTGTGCGGCGTTGTTGATGTCATACTCATTGAAGATAAAGCGGGGGTCAGTAATGTAATCTTTTATAGTGTCGATACTGCTGGCAAAGAAGTTGTCAAATCCTATGATCCGGCTCTCTTTCTCCGATTCCAGTATCTGGCGTACAAGCTCGCTTCCGGTCATGCCCGAAGCGCCGCTTAAAACGTACAGTGTGTTCATATGCCTTTTTTTAATCTTTCCTTGTAAAATGAATCAACGCGCGGATCAAACAGCGCCTGTTCACGCTCTATGTCATAGGGTACGGAACGGTGCTCATAGCTCTGCGTCTGGGTATCCAGGATGCCGTATTGCGCATACGGATTATGGTTACGGGGCTGGCCTACTGATCCGGGGTTGATAAATACGGTGCGTTTTTTATTACGGTATTCCTCATTGTCCGATGCAAAGAAGGACTCCACATAATGCGGTACGTGCGAGTGGGCCGATATGACATAGTCAAACCGTGCAAACCGTGCATCGTTCATACCTTCAACGCCGAATTTCCCCCAAAAAGGATCATCCATGCTGCCGTGCATAAAGAGGAACTCTTTATTGTCTATCTCCTTGCTGCAGGTGCCGTTATGATCCATTTCACGGTCAATGTAATCCTTTGAATCCTTGGTCAGTATTGAGTTGGTGAACTGCAGCACCGAACGTCCGCGGTCAGTAGCAAAACGCTCCAGGCTGCCCCCGAATATTGAATACTCATGATTGCCCCACAGGTTGACAAGAATCTTCTGCTTTGGCAGAGCCCTGATTATGTCAATGGTCTCATTGGGGCGCGGGCCGTAGTTCACCATATCGCCCAACAGTACATAGGCATCAATGTTTCCTTGATGCTCCAGGTCAGAGAGCACCGCTTGCAGTGCCGTGACGTTGGCATGTATGTCGGACATCAGTGCTATTCTCATTTCTTGAGGAAGGCCATCAGGGCCTCTTTGTTTTGGATGGGTGTTGTGGTGGGGCGGCCCAGGTCCTTGCGGTTTCCTTTCTTGACTTTAATTTCCAGAAGAACTGGACCGGCCTTGAATTGAGAATTGAGAATTGAGAGTTGAGAATTCAGCTCCTCTATTGTTGAGACGGAGTATGCGGCGGCGTAACCTGCGGCTTTGGCTATGGAGGGGAGGTCTATCTTAAGGCCTACGGTGGGCTGACCTCCTACAGAGTCATGTGCTCCGTTATTGAAAACCACGTGGATATAGTTGGCCGGTTTCTTGCTTGCCACTATGGCCATGCTGCCCATATGCATTATCGTGGCGCCGTCACCGTCAAAACACCATACCTTGCGGTCCTGTTTTTCAAGTGCAATACCAAGTGCTATCTGGCTGGCATGTCCCATTGAACCTACGGTCAGGAAATCACGCTCATGATTCTGTCCCCAGGCTTCACGTGCCTCAAACAACTCACGGCTTATCATACCCGTGGTGCTTACTATCACATCCTTGGAATCAAGTGCCTGTGCCACTGCCTGTATGGCCTCTTCACGGCTCATAGGCAGGTCATTAACCTCTATGTTTTGGAGCTTGTAGTCATCAAATGTATCCTTTTCAATGACCAAAGCATATACCTCATTGTTCCTGAGTGCTGCAACGGCACGGTCTATCTGTGCGGCAGCCTCTTTCTCTTCCTTGGAGAGCACCTCATAACCGATGCCCATCACATCCAGCAGTCCCAGGGTAACCTTGCCCTGCTTTACGTGCTGCGGCTCGTCATGAACGCCGGGACGTCCGCGCCAGCCTATGATTAGCAGAACGGGGATGTTATAGACATCCTTGTCAGTGAGTGATGCCAGCGGATTTATGGTGTTGCCCTGGCCGCTGTTCTGCATATAGACGCAGGCAGGCTGTCCTGTAGCAAGGAAATGTCCTGCAGCAAAACCTATGGCAGCGCCCTCATTGGCGGTAATTATATTGTGGCGTGCATCAAAATTATCGGTAATGTACGCACATATGTTCTTGAGCAGACTGTCCGGAACACCTGCAAAACAGTCTATTCCGTTCTCTCTGAGTTTCTCAATAAAGAATTCAGCCTTGATCATGTTATTGCTGTTTTGTACCGGGTATAAGATTCAGAATCTGTTTTATGGGCATGCAGTACTCATCGGAAGCCTCCAGACTGCGTGATGTCTCCAGGATACGTTGTGCGCACTTGACCATGGCCGGGTATGCGCTGCGGAGCATATGATTGGCGTAGATGACAATGTTGATGCCCCATGATGAGAGCTCCTCCTCAGTATATTGGTTGTAGGTGGTGGGCACAGCAACAATGGGAGTGTGGTCATCCTTTTGGCGGAATCTCTGGCAGAACTCCTTGATATCAAGTCCGTCCTTGTTCTTGGAGTGAATCATAATGCCGTCGGCTCCGGCATCTACATATGCAAAAGCGCGCTCCAATGCATCTTCAACGGGTTTTCCGGCAATCAGGCTCTCAATGCGGGCTATGATCATGAAGTCATGCGTTATCTGAGCCTCCTTGCCTGCCTTTATCTTTCGGCAGAAACCCTCAATGGTGTCCTGAGTCTGAACGGCATCGGTTCCAAACAGTGAGTTCTGCTTGAGTCCTACCTTGTCCTCGATTATTACTGCCGATATACCCAGGCGCTCCAGTGTACGTACGGTAAATACAAAATGCTCAACCTTGCCACCGGTGTCACCGTCAAATATCACGGGTTTGGTGGTAACCTCAAGGGTATCGTTCAGGTCATGCAGGCGGGTGGTCAGGTCAACGGCCTCGATATCGGGTTTGCCCTTGCTGGTGCTGTCAGTCAGGCTTGATGCCCACATGCCGTCAAACTCACGGTGCTGGCCGTTGATATCGACCGATGTATGCTCGGCTATGAGTCCGGTCAGACCGTTGTGTGACTCTATAATGCGTACAATGGGCTTGGCTGTGATAAGACGGTGCAGAGAGGCCAGACGTGCCTGGGGTGTCACGCCCAGTGAGTCAATAGTCTCCTTTAATCCGGATGCCGATATGCCCTTGGTGTAGGGAATCTCTATAACCTGGCCGCCAATCTGTTCCATGACCTTGAAAGCCTGTTCGCGCAGATACTTGCTGGGACCCTCTTTCCAGTCATCGCCGTGAATGATATAGTCGGGTTTGTATTTGAGCAGATTGGGTACGTAGTTCCAGTCATCCTGAGGTACCACGCAAGAGACTCCTTTGATATTCTCTATAACCTGTTTGCGCTGCTCATATGTAAGATAGGGCAGACGTTTATGTGTTGCAATAGCCTTATCGGTAAAGAGGCCTATCATCAGGTCTCCATACTGTGCACCGGCATTGATGATGTTAATCAGTCCGGGGTGCATGATATCACCTATCATACCCAGGTAAACTGTCTTTCTTTTATTTGCCATATATCAGGTAACAAGGGTCCGGAAGGCAGGGAACAGCCCTTAATCCGGACCTGCTCATAAGTCCACAAAGATAGTACTTCCATTTAAATGGAGCAAAAATAGACCTGCTCATTTAAGTGGCTGGTTCTGAAAACAAAAAAGACCAACCTCCCGGTCAGTCTTTCTCCTATTTTCCAACTAAATCACTTTATGCCGGTTTTACCCGGGTCCTTATTATAAACTAACGTTACGAGAATGTTATTCCTGTTTCAGTTATGAATAACTCAATTCTGCGCTAAAGTTAATTCTAAGGTCCGTTTTTTGGATTTTATTAACAAAAGATCAAAGGTCAAAGGCCTTTTTGATCTTGTCAACGTAATCCAGTTTTTCCCAGGTAAAGAGTTCAACCTCAATTGTCTTTGATGGCATATAATGTGATTTGAATGTCTTGGTTACAATCTGCGGTTCGCGGCCCATGTGTCCGTATGCTGCGGTCTCGCTGTATATGGGGTTGCGCAGTTTGAGACGGTTCTCAATGGCCTTGGGACGCATGTCAAAAAGACTGCCTACAATATTGGCAATCTTGTCGTCAGACTGCTTAACGTGACTGGTACCGTAGGTGTTCACAAAAATGTTTATGGGCTTGGCCACACCGATGGCGTATGAGACCTGTACCAGCACCTCATCTGCCACACCTGCAGCTACCAGGTTCTTGGCAATGTGACGGGTTGCGTAGGCAGCCGAGCGGTCCACCTTGCTGGGGTCCTTGCCGCTGAATGCGCCGCCGCCGTGGGCTCCCTTGCCTCCGTAGGTATCAACAATGATCTTACGGCCGGTAAGACCGGTATCTCCGTGCGGTCCGCCTATTACGAACTTGCCGGTGGGGTTGACAAAATACTTGATTTCATCGTTGAACAGGGCCTTTACCTTATCTGATGTGATTGTGCTGATAACACGCGGAATAAGGATGTTCTTTACGTCAGCCTCAATCTGTGCCAGCATCTTGCTGTCTGCTTCAAGCTGCGCCTCAACGGTTGCGTTGTCAGGAGCGATGAACTCGTCGTGCTGGGTTGAAACCACGATTGTGTCTATGCGTACTGGTTTGCCGTTGTCGTTATATTCAACCGTTACCTGGCTCTTGGAGTCGGGACGCAGGTAGGTCATGACCTTGCCTTCGCGGCGGATATCGGCCAGGACACGCAGAATGCGGTGTGACAGGGCAAGCGATACAGGCATATACTCCTCAGTCTCATTTGTAGCGTAACCGAACATCATGCCCTGGTCGCCGGCACCCTGGTTCTCGGGGTCCTCACGCTCCACGCCACGGTTGATATCGGCACTCTGCTCATGTATGGCGCTGAACACACCGCATGAGTCTCCGTCAAACTTGTACTCGGAGCGGGTGTAGCCTATACGGTTTATTACACGGCGGGCGGTCTCCTGCAAATCAATGTATGCGTTTGACTTTACCTCACCGGCCAGCACCACCTGTCCGGTGGTGACAAGAGTCTCACATGCTACCTTTGAGTCAGGGTCAAAGGCCAACAGTTCGTCTACGACGGCATCGGATATCTGATCCGCTACCTTGTCAGGGTGTCCCTCGGACACCGATTCGGATGTGAATAAGTATGACATATTATGTATAAAAATATAACCCCACTGTCTTTTGGGACAATGGGGCTGCAATCCTATTAAAACATGCTGTCAGTAAGTGTGACTTTTAGCATTTTTTTGTGTGGTTGCAAGCTGTCAGGAACCTTACGTTCCTCAAATCTTTCCACATTGTCCGCCGCAAAGGTACTGAATTAAATTGAAAATTTAGAATTGAGAATTGAAAATTATAATATCTAGGGTGTTACGCAGGTTCTGCGAATTAATTCTCAATTCTCAATTATGTAACTACGTTCCATGATTTTTGTCGCGACTCGGCCAAACAAGCAAGCTTGATGGCTCTCACTGCTCCAAAAATTAGAGCGTAGTGTATTTCTTGCCGTAGTCAAGCTGCTGCTGCAGGTAGTTGTCGTTGTAGACTACCTGGTAGTCAACAATTTTGCCGTTCTTTTCTACGGGAACGATGTCGGGGTTGATGAATCCGCCGTAAGGCTTCAGGTTCAGGGCCTCATAACGCTCCTTTACCTCCTTGTGCAGGATGGGGTCTATGTTTACGGCGTAGGTCTCAATCAGGTTCTTGCCGGCTTCATAATCACCTTCTGATTTGATGCGCTGGATCTCAGCCAACAGTTCGGCAAAGAGGGCGCGCAGTTTTACGTAGTCATTGACCACAAAGTAGGTCTTACCGTCGCGAATCTTCTTTTCAATAACGTTATCCTTGGCACCCTTCTCATAGCACCACTCGGCAATGAGCTTGCGGTTCTGCATGTGTGCCTCGGTGTTGGGACGTCCCAGCTCCACGCTGATGAACTGCACCATCAGGCCGTTGCGGATGAAGCTTGAGTATTTTGCCTTGTAGGCATCCTTATCGGGCATTATTCCAAGTTCCACCATCTTGGGGTCAGCCGTGTAATAGAGTCCGAACAGGTCGGCGCGTGCCTCTTCAAGGGCCGATGCATACTCGCCCATGGCGGTGGTTGATACGCCAGGCAACAGCTGGCCGCTTCCGTGGCCAAGGCACTCATGGAGATCTGTGTGGATCTCATCGGCCAATGAACCCCACTGGCGGCATAACGCCTTCTCGGCCTCATTCCATGCAAACTCGTCCAATATGCTGGTGGGTAATTCCTGTGCGGCAAAATCATTGGCATGGTATATGTTGGCAATGGAAACGGATTTGCTGCCATAGATCTTTCTTATCCAGTTTGAATTGGGCAGGTTGATGCCGATGGCCGTTGAAGGATATGAGTCACCTGCCAGGCAGACGGCATTGATGACCTTGGCTGATATGCCCTTGCACTCCTTTTTCTTGAAGCGCTGGTCAACAGGTGAGTTGTCCTCAAACCACTGTGCGTTGGCACTCAGTATATCGGAACGCTGGGATGCATTGTGATCCTTGATGTTCACGTAGCCCTCCCATGCACCTTTGCGGCCCAGCGGGTCATTGTAAACCTCTATGAATCCGTTGATGAAATCGACGGTTCCTATGGTATCCTTTACCCACTCTATGTTGAACTCGTCCCATATCTTAAGGTCGCCGGTCTCGTAATACTTGATGAGCAGAGTCAGGGCACGTTCCTGGATATCGTTCTCAGCGCAGGCGGCAGCCAGCTTGAGTTCCTCACAGATTTTTGCAATGGCAGGTCCGTACATGCCGTCAATCTTCCATGGAATCTCCACTACATTGCCTTGCTCATCCTTTGTAACTTTGGTGTTGAGACCGTACGATACGGGAGTATCATCGGTCTTGTCCTCTATGGATGCATAGTAATTCTCAACCTCGTCACGTGTCACTCCTTCATAGAAGTTACCGGCCGACTGGGCCACGATATCACCGTCAGTATCTGTTGAGCGGCGCTGCTGCAGGATATCGGGATCATAAATGATGGGCAGCAGATCAGCGCATTTGTCTCCGTCACCCACAGCCTCCATCAGCGAGCGGAAATAATCCTGTGAGCACTGGGGGAAGAACTTGTCCTCTGCAAAGTGATGGTGTATGCCGTTGGCAAAAAAAAGGCGCTTGGCATATACTGTAAACTGCTCAAACTCAGTGCAATTACGATTGCCATGATAGTTATTGAGGATATCCTCCACCACATGCCGTATGGGCAGATTCCACTTGCAGTTCTGGTCCCAGTAGATGTCACGTCCCCACTTGGCGGCCTCAGACAGATGGTATGCATACTCTTTCTGCTCAAGGGTCAGTTCATCCCATCCGGGAATCTGATAACGCATTACCTTGACGTCAGCAAACTGATCAATCATATACTTGAATTCCTCATCTTCCGAGGAATGAGAGCAGGCTGTCATTGACAGCAATCCTGATATCATCATAATTCTTACTATTGTTTTCATTCTCAGTTTATTTTATCTAAGTTTCTTTACTCCTGACAGTATCACTCCGCCCAGAATCATGGCCGATCCCATACCCGATGACAGCGTCATGCTCTCACCCAGGAACAGCATTGCTCCTATGAGCGTGAATACCGGATTCAGATATACATAATTGGTGGCGGTAACGTTTCCTATGGCTATAAGTATTCTGTTCCACAGTACAAAGCAGAAGAGTGATGCTACGGTTGATAGGAACAGCAGGTTACCCCACACCTTGATATCGTCAAAGTGTACAGTTGCCAGGTTGGAGTTATCGGAAAGCAACAGAACAGGCGTTATGGTAAGCAATCCGTAAAAAAAGACCTTGCGTGTGGCATACAATGTGCCGTAGCTGTTGGCCATCTGCCCTGAGAACTGGCTATAGACGGCCCAGCTGAGTGCAGCCAGGAAAGCCAGTACATCACCTTTGGGTGACAGACTGAGGCCCTTGCCGTCAAAAATCACCATGACCATGCCGGTCAGGGCAATGATGGTGCCGGCTATTAGCGGGAAGCGAACCTTGACATCTTCCAGTCCGTCAACAATGGGCCCACGGAACATCCTTTTTATAATCAGTGTGAGCAGTATGGTTAACAGCGGTGCTATGCACACTATGAATGACACGTTGCAGGCCTGGGTAAAGCTTAGGGCCGTGTTCTCTGTAAAGAAATAGAGTGATCCGCCGCTTATGCCCATAATAAGGAAAAGGATTTCATCCCTAAGGGATTGGGAGAATGCCCTCTTGTTACGGCCGCCGCGCACCAGACAGACCGTGAGCAGCCCCAGATAGGCTATAATGAACCTGATAGTGAATATCTGTGCAGGTGTGAGCCCATGGTTTATGAGTGTCTTGGTTGATACAAACGTAACACCCCAAAGCGCCATGGTCATGAACGCCAAGACATGGTACAGGAAATTGCCTTTTGTGCTGGTCATAGTTTGCCTGTCAATCCAAGTGTTACGTTGCGGCGGAACCGTATGAGCATATTGCCTCGCCCGGGCCTGAATGTAATGAGGTAGAAGCACCAAAGTACTATTGTGGCGCACCACTTTTTGAGTTCAGACAGCAGGCGCTTGCGGTATGCGGCCTTGCCAATGCGCAGGGTGCGTGCCCTCTCGCTCTTGCCTATACCCGTTGTCAGACGGTTGAAATAATCAGGTTCCAGTTTGTAACCTGGTATGCTGTGATACAGTATGGCTCCGGGAAGGTAAACAAACTGCATACCCTCACGTTTCATCTTGTCAAATATGTCTTTCTCCTCTCCTCCGCCCAGACTGTCACCGTTACGGCCCAATTCAACGTTGTAAAGGCCCACTCTCTCAAACACCCGGCTGCGGTATGCGGCATTTCCTCCGCCGGGGTAGGTGTCACCCGGAAAAGCTTTGGCCTTGTCACCGAAATAAAGGTATCCGGTAAGCAGCCTTTTTATGAAGTAGGTCATCCAACTTGGTTCGTTGCCTGTTTCGTAATGGGGAATTATAGGTCCTCCTGCGGCATCGGTCTCAGGGTGTTCCCGGAACCACTCCGCGTATGCGGCAAGATACTCCTTGTTTACTGTAGCGTCATCATCCACATATACCAGTACATCGCCCTTGGACTCCCTGATACCGCGGTTACGTGCATGTGACAGTCCCTGGTTGGTCTCAACAAAGTAATGTAAGCTTACCTGCGGATAATCCTTGCAGAAGCGTTCCACCTCCAATCGGGTATTATCAGTGCAGTTATTGTCAATCAGTACAATCTCATAACCGTCCGGGCCAAGTGTCCCTTGCGCAATGCTGTCAAGTACATTGTATATATACTTGTCACGATTGTATGTGCATATTATAACTGATATCATTTGCTTAGGTCTTTTATAAAGTCCAGTATCCTGGCCGATGAGTCATAAGAGGCGGTTTTGCCCCAGAATTTCTCAACAATACGTTTGCGCTCATCATTATCAATGGTGTGCTGCCCGGATTCAATCAGTGAGCATAATTCATCAAAGGTCCCGATGCGGTAACCTGCAACGTTCTCGTCAAACGGATAGTAGAAGTCACGCTCTCTGACATAATCCTTATAGTCATAGAGGTACAGAATCACATCCTTGCCATCCATGAGCAGCCAATCGTAAAGAATGGATGAATAGTCAGTTATCAGTACGTGGGCATAGGGGAGTATGGGGTAAATGTCTGACTTGGGGTCTGCCAAAACTATGTTGGAAAGTGAACCCAGTGTGTCAGTCAGAATGACGTTGGCGTGGGGTTTGAGTATTAGCAGGGCGTTCTTTGCTGCAAGTATGCCGTTCAGCCTCTCCAGGTCCATACTTTGGGTGAACACGGTGCGCTGTGAGTCGCGCCAGGTGGGCATATAGACATAAACCTTATCGTAACGGCCCTTTATACTGTCAATAAATCTGCGTGTTTGGGCAGGTTCATATCGGTCAACATATTCCATACGTGACATTTCATCGGCGTTAAGTATCCGGTTGCGGGGATAACCCAGTTCCAGACATCTTGACTCCGGAACGCGGAACGCCTTGGCAAACATGGATGTCTGGAAAGGAGTTGATGTGAGCAGCCAGTCAGGGCGGCGGAACGATTCCGGATGACAGAATACATCATACTTGTTCTTCTTGGAGTAACGCAGGGCCAACGGGCCGGATACCGTGTTGAATTCGGTTCTTTTAAGGCCCACACCATGCCAGAGGTTGATGCAGCATGCGCCTCCGGACAGGCAGAACATTATATCTGCCGTATAGGAATTAAAAAACCAGTATTTTGATGTAAGGGCGTGCCACATGCCTCTGGGTCCCAGAACCCAGTATGCCGGCAGGCCCAGGCTGCGTACCTTGCGCACGGTGGCTCTTGAAGTGGAGAGCCATATGTATCTTATATCCTTATCGCCTTTCTCTGAAGCGTATATGAACAGGTATTTGGCATTATCGGCAAATGATCCGCGGTAACTGCCAAAAGCATATTTGCGCTTGCTGCGTGGAAACAGGAACGAGAACGGGTATATCAGATAACAGATAAGGTACGCCAGGAACTTCATATATTTCAGTCGTTCTTTTTGATTCGTACGTCAAATACCTGACCGGTCAGGTCCGATATCAGCGTTTTGAGCGATGCATCGGCCACGCTTGCCACATCCAGCAACGTGCCTTCAGGCTCATTTCCGAAATTGCGTACACGCATGGGTGTCTTGGTGCGCTCGGGGTTCATAACGTTGACGCGTATGCCGTCCTGCTCCCACTCCTGGGCAATGGCCTGCATGAAGTTTACCACAGCAGCCTTGGTTGATGAGTAGATGCTGTATAGCGCACGGCCGCGGGTGTATGAACTTGAGGTGTAGAGCAGAAGCTGTCCCTTGGTCTCCTTGAGATAGGGGAAACTCTCAATTGCGGTTATCACCATTCCGTCATAGTTGGTGCGGATCATGGTATCAAGTACATTAGCATCCATTGTGACGAGCGGCTCGCGTACCAGTATGGCGGCACTGTTAACCACATAGTCTATGCGGCCTTCACGGCTGTGAACCTGTTTGAGTGCTGCGGCTACACTGGCCCTGTCGGCAATATCAGTGCCTGTGGTGCTGCGTGAGAATGAGTAAGCCTTGGCTCCGTACTGCTGTGCTTTAGTGATAATCTCGGCGCCTATTCCGGAGTTGCCTCCAAACACAACCAGAACCTTTCCTTTCAGGACTGAAAAGTCTGCGTCATCACGTACTGTTGTGGAGCGGAGTTGGAACAGTTTGTCAAGCAGATATGAATCCTCCTTGTAGGTGAGTTTCATATTTGCCTCCTCACCCGGAACTACATAGACCTTCTCCTGGGGCAGGTATTTGACTACTGTTCCGCAGTCATCGGACGATACAAAATCGGGGTCCTTGAGGGCTATGTCATAGGCCTGGCGGATGGTTCTCTGACGGAAAGCCTGCGGAGTCTGTCCGCGGCGCAGGAACCGGCGGTCAGGTATGCGTTCAATAACTTCACCCTTGGCATCAACTTGTATGATGGTGTCAGTTGCGGGAACGGCCACGTCAACCGCATTGTATGTTTCAAGCGCCTTGATAATACCGTCAATGATGCTGTTGCTTATAAGCGGACGCACGGCATCATGGAATATCAGACAGCAGTCCGGGTCATCGGCATAGGCATCAATGGCTGCCAGACTGGATTCATAACGCTCCTTGCCGCCACTAAGAACCTTCTTGACTTTTTTCCATTTGTTGCGTATAACCATGGCCTCAATCTCACGGCCAAAAGCCGGATTTGTGACAATGGCAATTTCATCTATCTGCGAGTGGTTGTCAAACACGTTTACAGTATGTTCAATGACAGTCTTGCCTGCCACCTTGAAGAACTGTTTGGGGGTTCCCAGTCCTGAACGGCTTCCAATTCCTCCCGCCAGTATTACAGCTATGTTTTTGCTCATACAGTTTTCTTTATCTCTTCAAAGATAGTCAAAAGTTCATATTAATGTGTTGTAAGTCATTTGACTTCAACATTGGTTATCCGGTGGTTTTCCTTAACCTCAGGTATCCTGTCCCAGTCCTTGTATATGACCCTGAGGTAATGTTCAATGTCATGTGGAGCCTTGAACATATGTCCCTCAAACTCAATATCCCTGAGCGGAAAGATATCCTTGATATAACGTTGTGAATGGAAATCAGTTCCGTAGTCATTGATAAGCCGGCGGTGCAGGAATACCTTGCCGTATGCCCGTGCAAGCACGGCTACAAGCTGTGCTACCGGGAACAGGATTACTCCTGTAAGATGTTTGAACCAACCGTCGTCAATCAGCCTGTTCTTGCGTCTGAAACAGCGGCCGTAGAATGCATCCACCTTGAATGACAGGAAAGAGTTGCCGTTAATCTTGTAGAATACGTCAAGCCATATGCCCTCTTTCTTGGGTACCAGGCCGCCTTTGGCATCGGGGTTTGCAACCAATCGCGTTATCATGACATTGTCATTCCTTATCTTGCACCAGCGTCTTGTATCGCCCTCTTTTGAGTCGGCATCAATGAAATAATAGGGAGGCTGAAGGTCTTTCTTAAGAGCCTCTATCAGTTTCTTGCGGTCTTTCTTGAGCAGCGTGACATCCAGGTCATCATCCCATGGAATGAATCCTCCGTGTCTTGCTGCGCCTATCAGGGTTCCGTATTCAAGCCAGTAGTCAATGTTGTTCTTGCGGCATACACGGTCAAACTCAACCAGAATGTCAAGCATATGGAGCTGCAGACGGCGCAGTTCTGATCCGTCAGGGTTGTACTTGGCTCTGAGTTCCTGTTGTGTCTGCCTGTCAATCATTCTTTCTGCTTTTTAAGTTTACCCAATGTGTCCATCGCCATCTCAAATGCATGCTTGCGCTCGGTCCTGGTTGTGCCCAGTGCATAGAAGGTGACGGTTGTAATGAGCATGCTGGCGGCCATTGAACATACCGGGCCTATCCAGTTGTCACCGTAGTTACGGTTAAGCAGGATGTGCGCTGTTACCGACAGGGCGGAGCTGATGGCGGCAACCACGGCAATGGGCAGCAGGACGGTCCTGAAATAGTTCTTCAGGTCCAGACCAACAAGTTTCTTTACCATCCATACGCGCTCAACCTGGGTAATGACGGTGATGATAACTGAAATCACATAGGCCGATGCCGGCGGCATACCTGCGTAAGTCATTCCAACATAAGCCAGAGGCAGCAGCAGGAGCGATGTTCCGCCAATAAGGATCTTGTAACCGCGGATATTACCTGTAGCCTGTACCGATGTGGCAAGAGGCTCGGTAAAGCAGTTGAGCACTCCGTCCAGCACCATGAGTTTGGTAAGGATATAGGCATGTTCCGGTACGTTGCGTCCTCTAAGCCATATGGGCAGTATGAACTCTGTCTCAAGTATAAAGGGCAGCGCAAGCAGCATGAGCAGGAAGAAAGAGAACCTTGTGCTCTGGCACATGAGTTTCTCCAACGCCTGTTTCTCACCCTCGGCGTATGACTTGTACATCTGCGGCCTTACAGCTGTAAAGAAATTCACGTTAAGCTGTACAATGGTGTTATATACCTTGTTGGAGACGGCCCTTGCAGCACTTACCAGCGGTCCGAATGTCATGTTGAGCAGTATGCTCAGACCGTATGTCTTGCATACATCGGCACATGAACCTATCATGTTCCATCCGGCGTATGAGAACACCTCCTTGAACTTCTCTCTGTCAAGCGTGAACCGGAACCTGCACTCATTGTAGAACAGACGGCAGTAGAACCAGTAGAACAGTGATGTCATGAGCTGTATTCCGCTCATCAGTCCGGCATAGAGGATGAGCCTGAAGTTCTTGTCATCATGGGTGTGTGACAGCAGCAGTGCAATGCCAAGTGTGGCAAAGGCCTCAAAGAGACTCAGGTAGGCAAATACCTTCATCTTCTCCTTGGCAATGACCATTCCCTGATACGGCACCCTGAGCATGAGCAGTGCAAATGAGAGTATGCTGAACTGGAACACCCATCGGGCAGCATAGTAGTTGCCGTCCACGTCCATCTTGTGCATGAGCCACCAGTAACCGGCGGTCTCACCAAGAATGATAATAAAGACGGTGAGCAGAAGGAACACTGAAAGGCTGATGCTGAATACTTTTTTGAGTTCTTCCAGATTGCCCTTTCCCATCTCATAGGAGTAATAGCGCTGGCATGCTCCTGACATGGTTGAACTGATGAACGATACCATCAGCACAATGCCGCCTACAGCATCGTAGATACCAAAGTTGGTCTTACCCAGAGCTTCAATGATAACTCGTGAGGTGTAAAGTCCCACCAGCATCACCACTATCATTCTCACATAGAGAAGCAGGGTGTTTGCGGCTATTTTCTTTTGGTCAATTGCGGTCATAGTGCTTCATCATCGGGTCGTTCGGGTGCCTTGGGACGTGATACCGTACTGTGACGGTGGCTCTTCTCCCAGGCGGCCTTGCGCTTGAGATAGTCCTCATAATGCTTCTCCAGATAGTTATCGGCCATAGTCAGCAGTTCTTTTTGAGATGGGGTGCAATCTCCGTGAGGGGCTCCATTACAAAGCGTCGCTCGTACATGTGCGGATGCGGGATGGTGAGTTGGGGCGTATCAATGACCAGGTCATCGTAAAGAAGAATGTCTATGTCAATGATACGGTCCTTGTAACCTCCGGCATCTGATTTGGTGGTGCGTCCCATCTCTCTTTCAATAGCTTTGGTCGTGTCCAGTACCTTGGTGGGCTTTAGCTCCGTAAGTACCTTTGCGGCCATGTTAAGGAAACGGTTTTGGCTTTCAAAGCCCCAGGGCTCCGTCTCTATTACACTTGATCGGGCCATGACCGTACCTACACGTTGGCTTATCAGGGTGAGGGCGGTTTCAAGATTCTTCCGCCTGTCGCCCAGATTGGTTCCCAGTGACAGATACAGTGTGGCCATCGGTCTGTCAGTCTGTAATCAGCATTGCGTCACCGTAGCAGCCAAAGCGGTAACCCTCCTTGACGGCCAGGTTGTAAGCTGCCATTACCTTCTCGTAGCCACCGTATGCGCAGGTGAGCATCAACTGTACTGACTCAGGCAGCTGGAAGTTGCTTACCATGCTGTCGGCCACGCTGAAATCATACGGAGGGAATATGAACTTGTTGGTCCAGCCCTCAAAAGGCTTGATAAGATGGTCTGTTCCCACAACTGTCTCCAAAGCGCGGTTTACGGTATTGCCTATGGCACATATCTTGTGTCCGCTCAGTTTGGCGTTGTTTACTATATCGGTGCACTCCTGGGTTACGTACATCTCCTCGGATTCCATCTTGTGCTTGGTCAGGTCTTCCACATCGATCTCGCGGAAATTACCCAGGCCGCAGTGCATGGTTATGAATGCGCGGTCCACACCCTTAATCTCCATGCGCTTCATCAGCTCACGGCTAAAATGCATGCCGGCGGTAGGTGCTGTTACGGCGCCTTCGTTCTTGGCAAAGATGGTCTGGAAGCACTCATCATCGCTGTAGTCGTTGCTGGTCATCTGTGATGTAGGCACTGGGTTGACTGTGCCGTCCTGGTTGAATGACCATGCGCAGGCCTTGCGCTTGAGGTAGGTGGGTATGGGAGCCTCACCCAGGGCATAAAGTGCCTTCTTGAACTCGTCATGCGGTCCGTCATAGAGGAAACGCAGTACACGGCCGCGTGATGTGGTGTTGTCAATCACCTCGGCCACCATTGAGTTGTCCTCGCCAAAGTAGAGTTTGTTTCCGATGCGGATCTTGCGGGCAGGATCCACCTGAACGTCCCACAGAAGGTTCTCCTCGCGCAGTTCACGCAGCAGGAAAACCTCAATCTGGGCACCGGTCTTCTCCTTGTTGCCGTACATGCGGGCGGGGAACACACGGGTGTCGTTGAATACAAAAACGTCCTTTTCATTAAAGTAGTTCAGGATGTCCTTGAACTGTACATGCTCAATGGCATCACTCTTTTTGTGCACGACCATCAGTCTTGATTCGTCGCGGTGTTCTACAGGATACTGTGCAATCCTGTCTTCGGGGAGTTTGAATTTGAATTGTGATAGTTTCATTCCCTTTTTTAGTTTATTGTTGTTATTCGTTATCCTTTTGCGGTATCTCTATCTGAGCGGTATCAAGCCACTCGCTGAACTTTTCCGGATTCAGACAATCCTCAACCCTGTAATCACCTACGCGTGTGCGGCGCAGGGCAATCAGGTGTCCGCCGCTCTGAAGAGCCTCACCGATGTCACGGGCCAGAGCCCTTATGTATGTACCCTTACTGCATACCACCCGGATGGTTATGTCCGGCAGGTTGCAATCGGTAAGTTCAATCTCATCTATGATCAGCGTTTTGGGCTTGAGCTCCACCTCATCACCCTTTCGGGCCATCTTGTAGGCGCGCTTGCCGTCAACCTTACAGGCCGAGAATGTGGGCGGAACCTGCTCTATCTTTCCTTTAAAGCGCTCCAGCACCTGCTCCACCATCTCACGGGTTATATGTTCAGTGGGGTAGGTGGCGTCGATGGGCTTTTCCAGGTCAAATGAAGGGGTGGTTGCTCCCAGACGTATGGTTGCCAGATACTCCTTGGTGCCTGACTGCAGTTCTTCTATACGTTTGGTGGCACGTCCGGTGCATACTATCAGCACACCGGTAGCCAGAGGATCAAGTGTTCCGGCATGTCCCACCTTGAGCTTCTTTACGCCCAGGCGGCGGCATATCATCCAGCGCACCTTGCCCACCACATCAAATGATGTCCAGCGGTATGGTTTGTCAAACGCCAGTATGACTCCTTCCTGAAAATCCATCTCTTACAGGAACAGCAGTGTCAAAAGTCCTACAATAGCGCAATAGACGCCAAACCATATCAGTTTGCCCTTGCGTACAATCGATATCATCCACTTGCAGGCGGCGCATCCTGACAGGAAGGCTGCTATGAAGCCTATGGCCAGAACTCCAATGCCTGTATCTGTTCCGGTGGCACCTGAACCTGCTGATTCAAGCAGGTCTTTCATATCCAGCAGGGCCTCACCCAAAATGGGCGGAATGACCATCAGGAAAGAGAACTGTGCCAGACGCTCCTTCCTGTTGCCCAGCAGAATGCCGGTTGCAATGGTTGATCCGGAGCGCGATAAGCCCGGCAGTACTGCTACGGCCTGTGCTATTCCTATGATGAAGGCATGCCATCCGGATATATTCTCCCTCAGACGCGGTTTTGCGTAGTAGGAGAATGTGAGCAGTACAGCGGTTACAAGAAGGCAGCAGCCTACAACGGTTGTACCTGAACCGAAAATATCCTCAATGCTGTCCTTGAAGAACACGCCTACAATGCCAACGGGTATCATTGAGATTATGATGTTGATGGCATATCGGGTACCTTCATTAAGGCCGCTGTATGATTTCCATGACTGTCTGGTAAACAGATCGCGCAAAACCCATACTATCTCTTTCCGGAGTATCACCAGTGTGCTGAGCACGGTAGCTACGTGAACCAGCACCGTGAAAGCCATATTTTGTTCTCCGTCTATACCGAACAGGGTGCCTGCTATAGCCAGGTGTCCGCTGCTGCTTATGGGCAGATATTCGGTCAGTCCCTGCAGCAGTCCCAGTAAAAGTGATTCTATCCAGCTCATTTATCCTCTTGCTGCTCCTTGTCGGCCTTGGGTTTGTATGCGATGGCGGCTATTATGGTTATGAATCCTATCAGGGTTACCACGGGAGCCACTTTGATGCGGCGCGGGCTGAATATGTCGGGTTCAAAATACTGGTCTGTACAGTTGGGACCAGTCATCAGAAGCAGTCCGATGATGATGATAGCCATTCCGATGGCAATCAGAATGTAGTTTGTCTTTGTAAATGCAAATTTTTTCTTGTCCATATGGTAAAATTGTTTTTTAAACGTAATGAAGTTCTCCTGATTTCATTCTGAGGAACCTGTTCACGGAGTGCAGTGCACATATTCCCGTTATGAGCAGTCCTATGAATGTAACCACGGCAAACACCGGCATGATTATACGCGGTTCGACCAACATTATAAGCCACGGCTCATACTTGAGTCCCAACTTGATTCCGTACCAGATCATGAGGCAGGTAAGGATGGCCGACATAAAACCTATCCACAAATTACGATGTATGAACGGTTTGCGTATGAATGACCATTTGGCACCTACCAGTTTCATTGAATAGAGTATGAAACGCTGGGAATAGATGGTCAGTTTTATGGTGTTGTTTATCAGTGTGAACGATACCAATGACAGTATTACGGCAAGCATAAGCAGTATGCCCGCCACCTTGCGTATGTTGCTGTTTATTATGTCCAGCAGGTCTTTCTGCCAGGTAACCTCGCGGACACCCTCCTTGGCGGCAATGCTCTTTTCTATCAGTTTGAGGCTGTCACTGCAGGCGTAGTCGGCCTCCAGACGTACGTTGAGCGATGCATAGAAGGGGTTGTACTCCAGAAACTGCGAAGGATCAGTACCCATAGCCTTTGTCATATCCTTGAGGGCGTCGTCCTTTGATATGTATGAGCATACGGCGCAGTAGGGCGCGGCGTCTATGCTGCGGCGGAGCGATGAAAGTTGGGCATCGGTTATACTCTCCTTGAGTATGACCTCGACAGTCATCTCCTGCTTGAGGTGGCGTGACAGGTCATTGGCGGTGAGCAGAAGCAGAGCCACAATACCAATCAGCAGCAGCACAAGCGACGTACTGATGCACGCTGTGATGAACAGAAGGTCAATCTTTCTCTTTTTCTTTTTCTTTTGTTTGGCCATATATATGGTGTGTTATCTTTTTCTGAAAACATAAACCAGCGAGCTGCTTTTGCCGCGTTTTGTGAGCGATATCAGCCATGAGCGCAGTCCCACCGCCATTCCGCGTATAAAGGGCATTCTGTGACGCAGGTTCATCTCTGACAGGATCGATATGTAGAAGCTGTCAAACGGCATCTTTTCATGATGCATCAGGGTGAACCCGTGGCGGTGTGCCAGCGCGGTTATGGAACTGGGGTTGAAATGCCACAGATGCCTGGGTACATCGTATGCGGCCCAGTAAGGCCCGTAGTGCATGGCATCGGTAGAACATATGTTGGGGCAGGCCATCACTATTATGCCTCCCGGCCTGAGCAGTTCATAGAAACGGTCCAGCAGTTCATGGGGATGGTAGTTGTGTTCAAATACATGCCACATGGTTATCACATCAAATGTTCCGGGGTGCAGTGAATCCATCTCCTTGACATCAATCATGCGGTGACGGAACATCTCAAGCGAGAACTGTCTCCACTCATAGTATTTCTCGACCGATGTCACCTTCCAGCCCAGCCTCTCCATGTGATGTGAAAAGAATCCTGTCTTGGCACCGTAGTTGAGCAGGGCACCGCTTGAGCGGTATGCCTGTTTCCGGATTATGTGCGCCTTGCGTCTGAGCATATGGCTGCGTATGTGGTAGTAGATGATTCCAAGTCCGGTCGGGGAGTCGCCCAGTTTGATTTTCTGGTCAAGTTTGTCATACTGTCCCGTACGGCTTTCCTCTGGCGGATCAAGTGTATATACCACACCACACCCAGGGCAACGCAAAAGAGTGTAAGACTCTTTGCTTACCATGAAATCTGTGCAGTTGGCGAAGAACACCTGTCCTGACGCTCCGCATATTGGACAAGGCTTGAAATCCTGATATATCATTCCGGAAAAGGCTTTGCCACCATACTATTCGCACGCGTGGGCGCAAAGCGACCGCAAAGATAATACCGCGGAATGCCCCTTGTCAAGTATTTTAGGGAATTTTTTTAAACTTCAACTCCAAACAGCGTTGCTGACGTGGCATCAGTAATGCGAACCGTAAGGAAATCACCCGGACGGTGGTTGCCCTTGTCAAACACCACCGTGCGGTTCTGCTCGGTGCGTCCGTACAGCTGCTCACGTGAACGTTTGGAGTAACCCTCGGCCAGAACCTCATACTCATGACCTATGCACTCACGGTTGCGCTCCAGTGAAAGCTGGTTCTGAAGTTCAATCATCTCATTAAGACGGCGAATCTTGACCTCCTCCGGCACATCATCGGGCAGATGCTTGCTGGCATAGGTGCCGGGACGCTCCGAGTAGCGGAACATGAACGATGCGTCATAACGGCACAGACGCATCAGTGAGAGGCTCTCCTGGTGGTCCTCCTCGGTCTCGGAGTGATAGCCGGTAAACATATCGGTTGTAAGACCGCAGTCGGGGATTATGCGTTTGATAGCGTCAACCCTCTCAAGATACCACTCACGGGTATATTTGCGGTTCATCAGTTTGAGTATGCGTGAACTGCCGCTCTGCACCGGCAGATGTATGTGACGGCATATGTTGGGAACCTCGGCAATCACATGCAGTGTTTCATCACTCATGTCCTTGGGGTGTGATGTGGTAAACCTTATGCGCATCTGCGGAACAGCCTCTGCAACCATGCGCAACAGTTCAGGGAATCCTACGGTGGATCCGTCTTTTTCAAACCTGTAAGAGTTTACGTTCTGTCCCAACAGCGTAACCTCCTTGTAGCCCTTTTCCTTAAGGTCCAGAACCTCATTCAGGATGCTCTGCGGATCACGGCTGCGCTCACGTCCGCGGGTATAGGGAACAATGCAGTAGTGACAGAAATTGTTGCAGCCTCGCATTATTGATACGAATCCGCTTATGTGGTTGCCGCAGATGCGCTCGGGAATGATGTCACGGTAGGTCTCGGTTGTAGAGAGCTCCACATCCATTGCCTTGTGCCCGGCCTCAACCTGTGCCATCAGGTCAGGCAGTGACAGATAGGCATCGGGACCGCATACCACATCCACATGATGATTCTCTGTAAGGTCCTCTTTGGTGCGCTCGGCCATACAGCCCATAACACCGATGAAAAGGCTCTTTTTCTTCTTTTTCATGGCATTCAGAGCCTCCAGACGGTTCCATATCTTCTGCTCGGCGTTTTCACGTATTGAGCAGGTGTTCAGGAATATGGCATCGGCATCATCAATACTGTCTGTGGGCTCGTATCCGGCCATGCGCATGATTGATGCTATCACTTCACTGTCGGCCACATTCATCTGGCAGCCGTAAGTTTCAATGAAAAGTTTCTTTGCCTCTTCTTCCATATTCTTTATCCTTAAGCGGGCCCAAAGGTACTCATTTTCTGCGAGTCCAATCTTGTTTTTATGTAAGGTAATGGTTAATTTTGCGCCGTTTTTGGGTATATAGGTGTCAAACGAGTAATAAAAACATATAACAATGGCTTTCAAGAGAATCACAGCTGCCGAGGCAGCGCGTTTTGTCAAGAACGGTTACAGTGTTGGTCTGAGCGGATTCACCCCCGCCGGCACCCCTAAGGCCGTTACCCATGAGATAGGATTAATGGCTCATGAACTGCATGAAAATGGCCAGGAGTTCCAGATCAGCCTTTTTACCGGCGCATCTACCGGTGATTCATGCGATGGCATTCTGGCACGTGAGCATGCTCTCAAGTACCGTGCTCCTTACACTACCAACAAGGATTTCCGCGCTGCTGTAAACAACGGTGAGATTGCATATAATGACATCAACCTGAGCCACATGGCACAGGAGATGCGCTACGGATTCTATGGCAAGCTTGATATTGCCATCATGGAGGCTTTTGACATTACTGATGACGGTAAGATATGGGTGACCGCCGGTGTGGGTATCGCTCCCACCGTAGCCCGTCTGGCCGATAAGATTATCGTTGAGCTCAATGCCGCCCATGCCCGTTGCGCCAAGGGCCTGCATGACATCTATGAGCCTGCCGATCCTCCTTACCGCCGTGAGATACCCATCTACAAGCCCAGTGACCATATAGGTAAGGATTACATCCAGGTTGATCCCTCCAAGATACTAGGTGTTGTTGAGGTTAACATCCCTGATGAGGCACGCGGATTCAACGCCCCTGATGAGACCACTCTCCAGATTGGACATAACGTAGCCCAGTTCCTTATCAGCGACCTTAAGCGCGGCATCATACCTTCAACCTTCCTGCCTCTGCAGAGCGGTGTAGGTAACGTGGCCAACGCTGTTCTGGGCGCTCTTGGTGAGGATCCTTCTGTTCCTGCATTTGAGATGTACACTGAGGTTATTCAGGATTCAGTCATTGACCTGATGCGCAAGGGACACTGCAAATTCGGCTCAAGTTCATCACTGAGTGTAAGCAACGAGACCCTGCAAGGTATCTATGAAGATATGGATTTTTTCAAGGACAAGCTGGTGCTCCGTCCTACTGAGATTTCAAATAACCCTGAGGTGGCACGCCGTCTGGGTCTGATTGCCATGAACACAGCCCTTGAGGCCGATATCTACGGCAACGTCAACTCAACCCATGTAAGCGGTGTCAAGATGATGAACGGTGTGGGCGGATCGGCCGACTTTACCCGCAACGCATTCATCTCAATATTCAGTTGTCCGTCAACAGCCAAGGGTGGCAAGATAAGCGCCATCGTTCCCATGTGTTCACACGTGGATCACAACGAGCACAGCGTCAAGGTTCTCATCACCGAGCAGGGTATTGCCGATCTTCGCGGCAAGTCACCCGCCCAGCGCGCCAAGTGCATCATTGAGAACTGCGTACATCCTGACTACAAGCAGCTCATGTGGGATTACCTCAAGATAGCTGAGAAGGGTCAGACCAGCCACTCCCTTGAAAAGGCCTTTGCCATGCATAAGGCTCTGGCCGAGAAGGGTGACATGCACCTGGCAGAGTTTTGATTCAGGTTTTTTTCATATATGCGGAGATGAGCTGAAGCAGCTCATCTCCGTATTTTTTCCATTTGTCCGGACCGAATCCGTTTACAGCCAGGAGTTCCTCTTTTGTGGTGGGGCAGGTATCGGCTATTTCCAATAGTGTGCGCTGGGTGAGCACCCAGTATGCACGGATGTTCTGAGCCTGGTATTGCCTGGTTCGCCAGTCTATGAGCGGTTGTATCAGCTCGGGATGGCGGTTGTCGGAATAGATTTCCTCAATGGTGGGCTTGGTCTTGACAACCTTTTCCTTGACAGGTTTGGGCTCCTTTATCTTCTTGAGCGTAGTTTTGGGGTGCGATGACAGGAGTGCATCATTCCGGATTCTAAGGTATGATTCTATACTGAATCCGTTTTCCAGGATCTCCTTCATGCTCATCAGCCGGATGGAGAGTTCCGGAAGGAGTTCGCCCGATGCCTCCGTAAGGGTTTTCTTTACATCCTTATTGTCTATGGAAACGGACATTGCGGGTGTTATTCCTGATGTCGCTTCAATCAGAATGGGCAGGAAATATCCGGCTGCCTTTGAAACCCTTTCATTGATGCGGGCAAGGTCTTGCGGGCCGATGCGGTCAAGTTCCCTGCGGAAAGTCTCGGCAATTTTCTCAATATCCCGGATTTTCTGACGGTTATTCTCCATCCTGGCGGTCTGGTCCGGATAGGTGCTCTTAAGGTGGTTGTTGAATATCCCGCCTGCCCAGCCGGTTAGTCTTTCAAGTTCGCTGAAACTGAAACACTCCTTGAGCGTGTTCATATAATAGGCGTCTTTTGACTCCTCAAGCTGTCTCTCCATTTCCGTAACGGGCATGAACCTTTCATGGAACCCTGACACGTCACTGTTGTTGAACAGACAGGATTGTGATATGGGACTGCTCAGAACTATACCCTGCAGGGTGCGGCAGCGTGAAAGGGCAACGTAAACCTGTCCAAAGCTGAATGCCGATGCCGCGTCAATAATCACGTGGTCAAATGTAAGACCCTGGCTCTTGTGAATAGTGACAGCCCATGCGGCCCGGAGCGGATATTGCGTGAACGTACCTTCCACTTTGGGCACAATCTCCTTGGTCTCCTTGTCTATGTCATATTGGATATTCTCCCATTTTTCAAGCGGGACGTTTATTTCATCGCCGTTTTCATCGGTTACGGTAATCCCGTTATCATAGTCTATTTCCGTTACTGTGGCAATCTTGCCGTTGTAGTAACGGCCTTCACGGGCGTCGTTGCGCAGGAACATGACCTGCGCCCCCTCCTTTAGTTGCAGGACTCTTTCGGCCGGCAGTGAGTTTTCCGGAAAGTTGCCCTCCTCATCGGCATAGAACGTGTACAGACGTGTGGTCAGTGAGTTCATTTTCTGCTGGTTTATGCTGTCGGCCTGACGGTTGTGGGTTGTCAGACGTATCCATCTGTTTCCTGATACGGCCGCGGTGTCATCGGGATCAAACCTTGGGTCCAGACGGCTGTTGAGCATGCGGTAGGTCTCATTGTCCATATGGCCGTCACGTATGTTGTTCAGTATTTCCAGGAAAGAGGTATCAGATTGACGATATACTGTCTGCAACTCTATTGTAACGTATTTGAGACGTTGCATCACCTTGGAATGAAAGAAAAACGGCGATGGATATACCTTCTTGAGCCACGGTTCATCCTGCTCGGTAACCACAGGCGGGAGTTGGTGGGCATCGCCTATCATCAGCAGTTGAACCCCTCCGAACGGTTGGCTGTTATGCCTGTACCGGCGCATCACCGCATCTACGGCATCCAGCAGATCGGCCCTGACCATTGATATCTCGTCAATAATAAGCAGGTCCAGCGTCTTGATTATCTTTACTTTTTCCTTGCGCAGCTGGCGGTGTGCATCGGGCATCTGATACTCTGTTACAAGTTCCTTTACGTCCGGCAGATAGGGACAGAGCGGCAACTGGAAAAAAGAGTGTATTGTAACACCGCCGGCATTGATGGCGGCTACACCCGTGGGTGCCAGCACGACGCAGCGTTTTGGCGTGTTTTCAACGATATATTTCAGGAAAGTGGTTTTGCCGGTTCCGGCCCGGCCTGTCAGAAATACGGATATTCCTGTTTGAGAGATGTAACTCTCGGCCATTTCAAAAAGATGGTCTTTTTTCATAGTATGTTATGTCATTGTTATTTGCATCAGCAAATGTATTTATAAATAACGTATGTACGCGTATGTGAAACGTAACGCACATGCGAACAGATAAGTTAAAGTGTGTTAATTGGGTTGCAGTTAACGGATTGCTCTCTATATTTGCAGTGTCTTAGTAAAGTAATACACCGACAAATAATATTTCATTGTTATGATTAAGATTGACAAATTAGCGTTCAGTTACGGCGACAATGTTGTACTGAAGGACATTTCCATGACACTCCAGGAGGGTCACATCTATGGCCTTCTGGGAGAGAACGGAGTGGGCAAGACCACTCTACTTACAATACTTGCCGGTCTCAAGAAAACCGGTGAGGGCTCTGTTGATATTGACGGCTATAATCCGTTTGACCGTCTGCCTTCATTCCTGTCGGAAATATACTATCTGCCCGATGAGGTTCCCGCCGTAAAGATGAGTGCCCTCTCATTTGCAGTCCAGTACGGTCAGTTCTGGAAAGGGTTTGACCTTGACAAGTTCCGTAAGGTAATGGAGGAACTGGAGGGTGACGTAAACATGCACATGGACCGTATGTCATACGGACAGCTCAAAAAGACTTACATAAGCTTTGCACTTGCATGCAATGCCAAGTACCTCTTTATGGATGAGCCCACCAACGGCCTGGACATCCCTTCAAAGTCGCAGTTCCGCAAGGCTGTATCCAAGTACACTTCCGATGACTCCACCCTGCTCATTTCAACGCATCAGGTACGTGATCTGGAGACTCTGATAGATCCCATCATAATCCTGGACCGCCAGGATGTGCTGCTTAACGCAACCATCGGTGAAATCACAGAAAAGCTCTATTTTGACTACTCCACCACGATTGATCCCGAGGCTCTCTATTCAGAGTTGGTACCGGGCGGCTGCATCCAGGTTGTTGAGAACAAGACCGGTGTTGAGAGCAAGGTCAACATAGAGGCTCTGTTCAACACCGTACACAAGCATAAGGAGCTAATAAAGAATATGTTCAACAACAAAAACGCATGACTATGGAAAGCAATTCATTCGACTTTAAGAGATTCTGGTGTTATTTCAAGTTTGATTTTGACGCCTTTGTGTCAAGATACGGCATCTCATTGCTGGTTATGAGTTCATTGGGTCTGTCGGCCGAACTGTTCTGCGGATTCTTCTCGTTCGTGTCCGGCGGTGAATGGCATGGAATGTGGGGAATACTCCGAGGAATGATGTTTGCCGTTGTTGCAATTATAGTTCTCATCACGGCACCGGCCAAACTGTACGGATATGTGACTGACCGCAAGGAGGGATCGGCATTCCTTATGCTTCCCGCCTCAAGGCTTGAAAAGTACGTTTCAATGATTCTTATAACGGGTGTAGTGGTTCCGTTGCTGTTCTTTACTATATATATGGGACTGGACATCATGGTTTGCATGATTGACCCCACCTGCGGAAACTCCATATTCGACTACCTGTTCTGTAATAACATAATAGAATCCATTGTCCCGGGGGCCGATATTCCCGCCGAGGCCAATGAGGTGTTCTCTCAGCTCAGGTCAATGGCTTCACCGTACTTAATGTTTGATGACATACTTCAGGCTGCGCTTTTATTCCTGTTGGGTGCCATCATCTTCAAGACATCCAAGACCGGAAAGACACTGGGATGCATCATTCTTTTCAGCATTTCATTGCAGGCTCTGCTCACTCCTATCATAGGTCTGATATTCTTTGGGTCAATACACGGAATGGCCTCAATGAATATGGTTGCCACCACGCCTGACCAGATGCTGGATGTATTTCCCGTATTCGGCTGGTTCTTCCGTAACGCCAAGATAATTGACACGGTATCGGACGGGGCTTTGAACTGCCTGCTTCTGTTCCTGATATGGCTCAGAATAAAGAAAATGAAGCACTAATCAATAAAAAGGATTATTATGGAATTCAGTGAAAACAAACCGATATATCTTCAGATAGCCGATGGAATTGCCGAAAAGATTCTGGGCGGTGAACTGAAGGAGGGTGACAGGATACTGTCAGTGCGTGAGCTTGGCGGCGAGTTGGGTGTGAATCCCAATACAGCCATGCGCAGCTATGAGAAACTTACTGCGGACGGCATCATCTACAACCAGCGCGGTATAGGTTACTTTGTGGCCGAAGGAGCCAAGGCTATAGCTCTTGAAAAGATGCGTAACGATTTCCTTGAGAACGAACTCCCGGCTATACTGCGCAAGATGCGTTTGCTGGAAATCAAGGCCGAAGATATTTTCAGGTAATCTATCGCAGAAAGCGCGTAGAATAATTTCTTGCAGAAAGCGCAGAAATCGCGGAAATAAAAATCTGCGTTTTCTGCGTTTTCTGCGAGACGTTTTTTGTATCTTCGTGACAGAACAAAAACTTACCACTATGGGCAGATCATACAAAGGCGGAGTCCGTCTTAACCGCCGAACCATGACGGACCTTGTTACGGATTGGTTCCGTGAAAATCAGGAGAGAACTGTCAGCATCAAGAGACTGTATGAAGAGCTTAAGCTCAAGACTCATCCCATGCGCTCCATGTGCCTGGATATAGTGCTTGAACTGCTTGACAACGGCTATCTCAAGGAGAAGGACGGCCAGTTCAGCCTTGTGCAGAAGAGCAAGTTCCTGGAGGGTGTGCTGCAGCGCCGCGTAGGCGGTAAGAACTTCCTTGTTCCCGATGACGGAAGCGATGCCGTATTCATTGCCGAGCGCAATTCGGCCGGTGCCGTGAACGGTGACCGCGTCAAGGTGGTGCTGTTTGCCAGCCGCCCGCATTCCGGACCGGAGGGTGAGGTTACTGAGATAATCAAGCGCGCCAAGGATACATTTGTGGGTACTCTCCAGGTAAAGGGTAAGTTTGCCTATCTGGTAACCCCTGACCGCTCAGACAAGGATATCTACATACCTATGTCCAGCCTCAAGAAGGGACAGGACGGCCAGAAAGCCGTTGTAAAGGTGGTAGAGTGGCCCGATACCCCAGACCGCAACCCCGTGGGCAAGGTGATAGATATACTGGGCAACGCCGGTGAGAACAACACCGAGATGCATGCCATCCTGGCCGAGTACGGACTGCCCTACAGCTATCCCGAGAGCGTGGAGCGTGCAGCCGATGAGATACCGTCAGAGATACCTGATGAGGCACTTGCGGGCCGTGAGGATTTCCGTAACGTGACCACATTCACCATTGACCCGCGTGACGCCAAGGACTTTGATGACGCCCTATCCATCCGTCAGATAAAGAAAGGTCTGTGGGAGGTAGGCGTCCATATTGCCGATGTAAGCTATTATGTCCAGGAGGGCGGAATCATAGACAAGGAGGCATTCAAGCGTGCCACATCAATCTATCTTGTGGACCGTACCATTCCCATGCTGCCTGAGAAACTCTGCAACAACCTGTGCTCACTGCGTCAGGATGAGGACAAGCTGGCTTACTCCGTGATTCTTGAGATGACCGATGCCGCCGTGGTAAAACGTTCCCGTATATGCCGTACGGTGATACGCAGCAACCGCCGTTTTGCCTATGAGGAGGTGCAGGCCATAATAGAACGTGAGCAGCAGGGTGGCAAGGAGCCTCTGCCGGGCGATGAGTTCAAGCCGGAGATAATGGCTCTTGACTCATTGGCCAAGATACTGCGTGAAAAGCGTTTTGCCGACGGTGCCCTGAGCTTTGACCGCGTTGAGGTACGTTTTGACATTGATGAGACAGGCCATCCCGTGAGCGTGTTCTTTAAGGAATCCAAGGATGCCAACCAGCTGGTTGAGGAGTTCATGCTGTTGGCCAACCGCACCGTGGCTGAGTCAATAGGCAAGGTTAAGGGCTCAACCCCCAAGACATTCGTCTATCGTGTGCATGACGAGCCCGATCCCGAGCGCATGGCTAACCTGCAGCAGTTTGTGGCCAAGTTCGGATACAAGATAAAATCAACCGGATCCGGCGTTGAAATGGCCAAATCCATGAACAAGATGCTGTCGGAGGTTAAGGGCAAGAAGGAACAGGAACTCATTGAGACCATCTCCATCCGTTCCATGCAGAAAGCCTGCTATACGACCGATAACATAGGCCACTACGGACTTGCATTTGAGTACTACACACACTTTACATCACCCATACGCCGTTATCCGGACCTTATGGTACACCGTCTGCTCACCCGTTACATGTCGGGCGGACGCAGCGTGAACCAGGCCAAGTATGAAGAGTACTGCGAGCATTGTTCCGGCCGTGAGCAGCTGGCTGAGCAGGCTGAGCGCGCCAGTATCAAGTACAAGCAGGTTGAGTTCATGGCCGACCGCATGGGGCAGGTGTTTGATGCCGTGATAAGCGGTGTTACCGAGTGGGGCATCTACGCCGAGATTATTGAGAACAAGTGCGAGGGTATGATTCCCATCCGCTCACTGGGAGGTGATTACTTTGAGTTTGATGACAAGAACTACTGCCTGATAGGGCAGCGCACCCGCAAGCGTTACCGCCTGGGTGATCATGTCAAGGTCAAGGTTACACGCTGCAACCTTGAAAAGAAACAGATGGATTACGAGCTGGTTTCAGTGGAGGAATAATCCTACCTGCCGGCACAATCCCTGACGGCTTGAGTCATATTGGACCAGGAGTACTTGTTCTTTTGTTCAAGTACTCCTTTTTTAAACTCTTCCTGACGGTTGTTCTCAAAGAAATCCACCAGTGCATCGGCTATTTGGGCGGGTTGGGGCTCAACTGCGTATCCGGCTTTTCCGTGCGGGACAATCTCGGCCAGTCCGCCCACCTTTGTTACCAGCATGGGCTTTTCAAAATGATAGGCAATCTGTGACACACCGCTCTGTGTGGCGGTCTTGTATGGTTGTGCTATAATGTCGGCGGCTCCAAAGCAGTAACGCACCTCATCGGACGGAACAAACTCATTCTTCCATATTACCAGTCCTTCAAGTCCCAGCTCTTTTTCCAATTCAAAGTACTTGTCGGGTTTGCTGTAGAACTCGCCGGCCACAAGCAGACGTACGTTCATTTCCCTCAAGCGGCTGTCAGAATAGGCCTTGAGCAGCAGGTCCAGACCTTTGTAGTCACGTATCAGTCCAAAAAAGAGTATGTAACGGTACTGCGGGTCCAGACCCAGGTGGGAGAGTGATTCCTCTCTTGTGGCATGCTCTCCAAAGTGATCATAGAGCGGATGCGGGCAGAACGTGCGCGGTTTCTTGGTGTCAAAGAGACTTATGTCACTGAGAACGGATTCAGACAGAGCCACATATCCGTCAACTGAGTTGACAAAGTATCTGGAAAGGATACGGTCACCCGGCTTATGCTCATGCGGAATAAGATTATGGAGTATTGCAATACGTTTGGCCCCGGTGCTTTTGAGGCGTCTGGCAACAAAGCCTGTTGACGGCCCCATGAACGGCATCCAGAACGGGACAACAAGAATGTCGGGCCTCTGTTCGCGCAACAGCCTTGCTGTCTTGAACCAGCTGAACGGGTTTATGGAACTCAGCGTGCGTGTGACATCAAGACCGGCGGGCTTGGGATCGGGCGAGAACTGTGTCTTGCCGGGGAACAGGAATGAGGGATACTGCAGGGTGAATGTATAGACAATTACCTGATGTCCCTCCTTAATGAATTCCTGGGCCAGACGGTTGTTGAAATCGGCTATTCCTCCGCGGTATGGCCATGCCGTTCCTAGTATGGCAATCTTCATATTATTGATGGGTTTGTCATGGCAAAAGTAACAAAAAGTGCCCCAAATTATGGAAATGTGGATAAAAATAGTACTTTCGTGGTCCATACAAACCTATCATATGGATAAGAACAGACTTTTCAAATATCTGCCCTATCTGGCAGCGGTTGTAATCTTTACAGTTTTGGCCTGCGTATATTGCGCTCCCGTGTTCCAGGGAAAGGAACTTTATGCCGGTGACAATATGCACTACCGTGGTGCCGTCCATGAGGCTGTCCAGTACCATGAGGAGACCGGAAACTACACCTGGTGGACCGGTTCCATGTTCTCCGGCATGCCCAGTTATCAGATTGGCGGCGGTCATTACAAGTCAGAGAGTCTGCTCAAACCATTGAGAAAGATATTCAATCCCTCTCACAGCAGCCGCCTTCCCATGGTGTTCATCCTCTATTTCTGCTGTTTCTATTTCCTTATGCGCTCGGTAGGGGTTGACCGATGGCTCTCCATTGTGGGTGCTCTGGCCATAGGATTCTCGTCATATCTGTACATCATTGAACCCGCTGGCCATCAGACCAAGGCATGGACAATAGCGCTCATGAGCGCGGTGGTGGCCGGATTCCTGTTTGTGTTCCGCAAGCAGTACAAGCTGGGAGCCTGCCTTACCATGTTCTTTACCGCCATGGGCTATTCCAAGCATCCGCAGATGACCTATTACATGTTCATGCTCATTGGCGTGCTCTTTATAGCACAGCTTTGCATTCATATAAAGGAAAAGCGTTACAAGGAACTTTTGCTTGCATTCTCCATCTTTGCCGGATCGCTCCTGATAGGCGTGGGCACCGGATCGGCATATATCTTTGCCAACAAGGAGTATGTAAAGGAGACCATGCGAGGCGGTCATTCCGATCTTGGGACCGATAATGAAACCGATGCCTCTAACGGCCTGAGCATGGATTACATGACCAACTGGAGCTATGGAATAGACGAGTCGCTGACATTCCTTATTCCCGGCGCCAAGGGCAACGCATCCGGATATGATGTAGGTACGGAGTCAAACACCTACAGGGACCTTGTTTCAAAGGGAATACCCAGGTCAACGGCCAAGAGTATATCGCAGAGCACACCTCTGTACTGGGGACCGCAGCCTATGACCGCAGGCCCCGTTTATGTGGGCGCTCTGGTATGTTTTCTCTTTGTGCTGGGCCTTATCATTGTAAAAGGTCCGTATAAATGGGCGCTTCTGGTAGCCACCTGTTTCTCTTTTGCCCTGGCATGGGGAAACAACTTCATGTGGCTAACCAGGATATTCTACAACTGGTTCCCCATGTATTCACAGTTCCGCAACCACACGCAGATACTGGTGGTTGCCGAGATAACCGTACCGCTGCTTGGACTGATGGGCGTAAAAGCCATTATGGACGGAACAGTTAACCGTGAAAAGCTTAACCGCGCCATATATACGGCAGTCGGGATAACCGGTGGAATATGCCTTTTTATGGTTCTTTTTGGCGGAGCCATCTACTCATTCTCCTCATTGCAGGATGCTGGCACCGTGGCCTATTTCAGCAAATACGGAATACCCTTGTCAATAGATGCCGTCATGGCCGACCGTCATGCTGCACTTACCGCCGATTCACTTCGCTCATTGCTGTTCATTCTGCTGTCGGCCGGCACAATATGGCTCTATGCAAACAAAAAACTCCGTCAAGGCTGGATGATAGCCCTCCTGGGAATACTTGTTGTGGCCGATATGTGGCCTGTTGACAAGCGATTCTTCAATGAGAGCAACTTTGTGTCTCCCCGTCAGCTTAAGGATCGTTTTGCCATGAAGCCCTATGAGAAGGCCATATCGGCCGATACGGACCTGAGTTTCCGCGTGATTAACCTTACTGAGGACACTTTCAATGAGTCACGTACGTCATACTATCTCAAGTCAATAGGCGGTTACAGTGCAGCCAAGCTGCGCCGTTATCAGGATATCATTGATGAATATCTGTCAGAGATGAACCTTGACGTGATAAGCATGCTCAACGGCAAATACATCATTACCGCCGACAAGGAGGGTAATCCCACACCCATGCGCAATCCCGGTGCACTGGGCAACGCATGGTACGTGCCGTCACTTACCGTAGTTGATTCTCCTGCCGAGGAGTGCAGGGCGCTGGGTAACGTTGACCTGTCAACCACAATCGTTGTGGGCGATGACTACAAGCAGTATGTGGCCAATTTCACTCCTGCCGCCAAGGGAAGCAGGATTGAACTTACCAGTTATGCTCCTGATGTTCTTACATACCGCTCAGACTCTCCCTCTGACGGAACGGTAGTGTTCTCAGAGATTTTCTACCCCTACGGATGGAAGGCCTATATTGACGGCAAGCCTGCCGATATATTCCGTGCCAACTACCTGCTGCGTGCCATGAACATCCCTGCAGGTCGTCATGAGATACGCATGGAGTTCCGTCCCGACAGTGTCAGGAAGGGTGAGATAATGGCATCAACGTTCATTGTGTTGATGTACGCTATCATTCTGGGGTTGATAGCAGGAACTCTAATAAAGAGAGGTCGTCAGCGTAAGTCAGCTTGATGTTACGTTCGCTTCCGCGAACAATGCCTACCTTCTCATCAGGGAGGTAGCGCAGCACCGTGCCGCAGTCATCAGTGGCGGTAAAAGCGGGATCCTTAAGTGCTATTTGGTAAGCTTGCTCTATCGTTCTCTGGCGGAATCCCTGCGGGGTCTGCATACGCCACAGCAGGTTACGGTCCTGTATTGACTCCATATATGTACCCTCGCGGTTACACTGAACGATAGTATCAACTGCGGGAATGGCCACATCAACGGCGTTACAGGTCTCCATTGCTTTAAGGGCATCGGTTATGATGCGTCCCGATACCAGTGGGCGTGCTGCATCATGGAACAGCATCACGGTGTCAGGCTTGCCAGCAAAATGGCGTACGGCAGCCAGACTGGAGTCAAAACGCTCCTTTCCACCGGCTAATACGGCCGATACCTTGTCCCACCTATTGGCCTGGGCAAGAGCCTTTATTCTCTCTATAAAATCTGGGGCGGTTACAATCACCACCTGATCTATTCCGGGGTGGTCATGGAATGTCTGGACCGAGTGCTCTAAAACAGTCTTTCCACCCAAAGGCAGAAACTGCTTAGGGGTGGAAAGACCGGTTCTTGAACCGGAGCCTGCTGCAAGTATGACTCCGACAGTATTCATAGGTTATTCTTTAGCAAACCTCGCTGCCCGGCTTGACGGGACGCTGTACTGTTGTTACAGCCAGTGTGCCGTCGGCATCCAGAGCGCTCAGTATCATGCCCTGGCTCTCGCGGCCCAGTATCTTGCGCGGAGCAAGGTTGGCAATAAAGCAAACCTGCTTGCCTACCAGATCCTCCGGGTTGTAGTAGTTTGCAATACCTGACAGGATGGTGCGGCCGCCCAGACCGTCATCAATCCTGAACTGGAGCAGCTTGTCTGACTTGGGCACCTTGATGCACTCAAGCACTGTACCTACGCGGATATCCAGCTTCTCAAACTCCGGGAACTGTATGTTCTCCTTTATGGGCTTGGCGGGCTGAGCGGCTGCGGCAGCCTTCTCATTCTCCTCCTTGCGCTTAAGCAGCTTCTGTATCTGTGCCTCAATGACGTCATCCTCAATCTTCTCAAACAGGAGCTCTGCCTTGCCCAGCTTATGGCCGGCGGGCAGCAGGTCAATGGCACCCAGACGGTCCCACTGTGCACCCTCCAGAGCAATCATGCCGCGCAGCTTCTCACTTGAGAAGGGCAGGAACGGCTCAAAGGCTATGGCCAGGTTGGCAACCAGCTGCAGAGCTATGTTAAGGATGGTCTCAACACGCTTCATATCGGTCTTGGCAAGCTTCCAGGGCTCGGTGTCGGCCAGGTACTTGTTACCTATGCGGGCCAGGTTCATGGCCTCCTTCTGGGCATCACGGAACTTGAAGTTGTCAAGCAGTGACTCAAGCTGCTGCTTTACATCGGCAAACTCCTTAAGGGTGTCGCGGTCATAGTCAGTCAGCTCACCGCACTCCGGAACTACTCCGTCAAAGTACTTCTGTGTGAGTACCAGTGCACGGTTCACAAAGTTACCGTATACGGCAACCAGCTCGTTATTGTTACGGGCCTGGAAGTCCTTCCAGGTAAAGTTGTTGTCCTTGGTCTCGGGG
>Ga0265299_10000072_pt1 | contig 144071 bp, 196 predicted proteins | sample AusTroGonzalo_MG_4_FD_193485 | JGI IMG/M metagenome (GOLD analysis project Ga0265299, IMG submission 193485) | Bovine rumen microbial communities from tropical cattle in Woodstock, Queensland, Australia - Gonzalo_02 | ecosystem: Host-associated > Mammals > Digestive system > Stomach > Rumen ... | reverse complement strand
TTGGTCTACATCGAGGAAATTGTCTATCGTTCGTGTAAGCATAGTGTATGTTTTTTCACATTCAATATAACAAAAACAAAATGTTTTTTTATGCTTTCAACTTTGGTTCCACAAGGTTTTTGTGTCCAAGGAGGAACTCCTTGTCAAAGACCTCGCCATAGGTCTGCATAGAATCCGCCGCCATTATGCGCATAGCGCTTTCCGCGTCCCAAGATTTCAGGAACACATATTGGTTCTTTGTCACATTGTCGTTCCCGCCGATTTCGCGCGTCACATCGAAGAAACTCCCGTTGTAAGAATTGAACGCGTGCTCAATCGGAATGCCGTATACAATCATATATCCTTCGCAGTATTCCACGCCGTCCTGACCGAGCAGGTCTGCCGTCCTGAACGCGTCTGCAAAGCAGTTCTTTTCCGCAGGGCGGACATAGCGCTTTATGTCCCTCACCGTTTCGACGTCGAACAGGGAGTTGATGGAAACGCACTCGACAGGTCTTATGAGCGACAGTTTCAAAGCGGCGAGTTCCGCTTGGTATTTCGCGCTGAACCCGCTCATTGCCTTCAGCATTTGCTTCACAGGTGCCATATAGGAGTCGTCAACAAGGTTCCCGTCTGTGAATCTTTCTGTCAATTCGTTGTATGTCAATATATTTTCCATATCAAAATTTATGTTGCTCATATAACTCCATTATATCATAAAGGATTGTGTTCATCTTGTGTATGTATTTCTCTGTCTTTTCCAAAAACATCACGCTCAATTTATGATATATCGTCGATATATCCTTTCCTTTCAGTTTTGGGAAAAGTCCCGTGAAGTCAGATACCGTCCTTTCGTCAAAAACCCTGTCCGCGATTCCACTGAAGTCGGTTTCAAGTATCTCCTTTATCGCGTGGTATCGCCTGTATATGTCACTTTCATAGGGGTCGTCCGTGCGGAGCGACAGCATTTGGTTGGCGAATGTCTGTAGATAAGCATTCATCTCCGTGTCGGTGACATAGTAGAGGAGCATATAAAAAAAGGCGCGGACGTTCACAGGTTCCGACAGGAACGCCGAGTCTGTTTTGAATGCCTTTCCTTTCCATACCCCGAAATCCTTCAATGTGACGATGGACTTCCCTATGCCGAAATCCGACCTGTATTTCTTGTATGCGCGTTTCATAGCGTCAATATGCGACCTTGTGTGCTTCGGCATCCTTATCCTGTCAAACGCGTGCATAAGCTCGTGGCAGACCGACCCCCTGAACCTGTCCGCGAACTTGTCGCTTTTCAGGTATCCGTGTATGTCCATCCCCTCTTTCTTCGACAGAACCGCCGCATTCACATATATTGTATGGCCATTGATTTTGTCTGCGTTTTTCCTCACGCTGTGTGATGCGTTCTCGTTGCCGAACAACTTTATCAGTCCGACGCTCTCGTGCTGTTTTCTCCTACCCTTCACCATTCTCGCAACCGACAGTTTGACAGATACGGTCTCCCCGCTTTCGACAAGGAATAGCGGATAGTGGAAGTCGATTCCCTGTTCGGAAAACCATCCGGTTATCTCGTTGAAGTCCCACAGATAGTAATAGATGTATTTCTTTCCGTCATACAACCTCCTTTTCTTCGTGGAGTGCGTCATCTGCCATCTGACGAAGCGTATCAGGTCGGAGGCGAGTTCGTCAAGCGACTGCTCGTTTCCGAGAAGATGGTGTATCTTCCCCGCCGTATTCATTTCGTCAATTCGTAGGATGTGTGCCATTTTCGTATATGTTTTCGTTATTCAATTTGCGCGGTGGTTTCGGCGCTCCGAATATTTCGGCGACGGTCATCGGATTGGTTATGCTCTCCACAATCCTGTCATAGACATTTATATGGAACGCAGGTCTTGATTTTCCCATCGGCGATGAATACACGTTTCCGAACACAATTTCAGTGCTCTCGGTTTCGGTTTCACCATACACATTCTCCCTGCCAATCCGATTCGGTTCAGGTTCAAAAAACGAAATAGTTTCATTTCCTATCCTTCCGTGATTTGCGTTTGTGGAAACGTCCGCTGTTTCGCCGAAGTATGGTGTGCTTTCAGGCATATCGCCATATATGTTCTCTACGGAAATGTGACTTTGCTGCGGTTCGTCCCCATATACAGACGACACTGTAAGGTGTGTCTGCGACGGTGATGATGTATATACAGTGCCTGAAGGTTGTGTTCCCTGCGGTTGCATCGGCGGGTACACGTTCACCGCGACAAGTTCTTCGGCAAGCGGTTCTTCCTGATAACTTGTTCCGAGTTCCGTCACGGGTTCCACGTCGGTTTCACCACCGCGCCCGTACACATTGTCGGGAACATCGTACACGGGGTCACCAAGCGGGTTCTTCGGGTTTATTTTGTTCGCCACGGCGTTGTATGCGTGGCGGCGACCTGTCTCGAACACGGAGTTCAATATGCTCGACGTGCTTGCATTGGTGATGGTTGACATCATATTGGAAAACATTCCAGCCCAACTTTCATCATACACATTCCCCATAGGGGACTTGCTTGTGGCATAGTGGAATATGGTAGACCCGACTTTCTTTATCAAACCTCCGAGATTTATGCCGCTGTCATACCCGTCGTCACCGAAGGTATCCTTCGTTTTATGTGACAGCAATGCCTTGTCGTTCAGTTTCACGATGTCTATGCCGCTTTCATAGCGGTTGTCGGGGGCATTTCCAATCGTGTTTTCCTCAAAGGCGTCGGCAAGCGAGTTTATGGACACTTCAAGGTCTCCGTATGTGAACGAGAAAGCGAACTTCGTTTCATTGACATCCTTGTTGCTTATACTGTCGAATGACGAACCTATTTCCTCCACATTGAACGTGCAGTTCTTGAACAGGAACAGGACTGTGGACAGATGGTTCACTATGTCCTTTGTGATTGTCGGGGTAATGTTCCGAATCACGCCAAGTCCGCCCATATCCTGCGCGACGTTCCGAAGGTCGTGCAAAAGCACCCAACAGTCGAACCTCAACAGGTTGTTCGGAATGTTCATCCTCCTGTACCTGTGGTTGTAGACTGATTGGAAATAGGAATCGAACAATGCGGACATACGCAAGTCCATAGATTCTATGCAGGTGATTTTTATCTTGGTTTCCTTCCCGCCGCCGAGCATAGAGTCCTTGTGTATGTTCATATAGTTTTTGTAGGCGTCAGGTAGTCCGTCAATCGCTTGGAACACATAGGGGTGGTCTTTTGTCAATGTCAGAAACCCGTTCACAAATCTCGTCATCTCGACATATTCATTTGGAAACGTGAACTTTGACATATCACCGTCGTTTCCTATCGCGTTGTGCAGATAGGTAAGCGCGGAATACGACCTGTCCTTGTTCAATGCAAGCAGGGTGTTTGTGCTCTTGTTTGAGTTTGAAATGTCTGTCCCAAACAGTCCGCCTTCGTCGATTGTATCTATGCCGAAAGAAAACGCAAGGAAACTTGGGTCTTCCATTCCGTTCACAATCTTGTTATTGCCTGTCATCAGGTTTGTGTTGCGACCGCCTTTCAGGAACTTCCCGACTTGGGTGTCGTACTTGTCACGACCGCTCGTTGCCGCATTCTCGCCGATTTCGCCTGATGCGATTGCGCCTGCAAGTTTTGACGCAGCGTCCGACAGTGGGAATGTGTCAGTGGAAAGATAGTTGTTCACGTTTGGAATTGCCGACATTTTATGTAATCCGTTTTCAGATATTTATAAAGAGCAAAAAATAAAGAGCAAAAAAAAATCCTGCTATTAGCAGAATTTCATTTTTTCAAAAATTTCCATTATACGGAGAAATCACTTTATTATGATTCTGACAAAAAGAGGTTCGCCTTTCGGGTATCCCCAACCGAGAACTTTCAGGAACATCCCGTCGCGAAGTTTTTTCGGCAGATATATGACCTTCCTTCTTTTGAACAGGGGTATTGTGATTTTTTTCGGAATGGACGACCGCTCCAATTTTATGTTGTACACAAGGACGTCGCGTCCGAGATACTTTTCAAACGTGAACCCGTCAGGGATTGAAAGTTCAACAAGGACGTCAAGCGTGCCGTTAACACCCTGTCTGTCAGGAGCGCCCATCCCCTTGAACTGCAAGTGCTCGCCGTTCAAAACCCAAGCGGGGACAAACACATAGGCGCAATCGTTTCCGACAGGGACATCGGCATAGCAACCGTATGCGGCGTCGTCAATCGAAACAACCGCCTTTGTATAGGTGACTGACGTGTTTTTCTTCGGGGCGGACTTCCTATTTTTTTCAGGCACCTTGTAACCGCAGGAAATCTTGCTGTACGCCGACAAGAGTTTTTTATACTCCCCCTCGTCGCCTCCCTTGTCTGGGTGCTTCACCATCGACAGTTTCCTGAAAAAATGCTTCACGACCGAAACAGGTGTGTTGTTCGGCACGCCGAGCACTTCAAACGGGTTCATATTGTCGTCTTCCTTTTTCAAAACAGTTTCTTTGTCTTTTTCGGTTTAAGTTCCTTATACTCCCTTTCAGGAACGTCCTTTTTCATAAGTTCGTCCTTTCTCGGAGCGGAGTCGCTGCCGAACCACAGGTTCAGTTTTTCACGGGATTCTTCGGTCAGTTCATAATAATAAAGTCTCGGATTGCGTATGATTTCCGCATACTGTCCGTCGTCGAGCGCGGCGAGTCCTTTCTTGTATTCTATGTCCCAACCGTCGGTCTTGTTTTTCTTCACCCAAGCGTCCCATTCGTCGTCGTAATAGAAGTTCAGGCATTTGCCCGTCTTTTTGTTCTTCGCGATTATGACGGGTGTCTCACACCTCGCCACGCGGTGTTCCTTGAAGAGTTCCGGCCACCACCTCTCGAAGATGTTCACCAACAGACTTGCGCAACTTATGCCGTCGACATCCGCGTCGCTGTAGATGTGTATCTCCCCGTATCGGAGGTTGTCTTCAATCAGGTTCCCGTTCTTGTCATACACGAAAGGCGACTTGCCGAACTGCAAACCGAGCGCGCCGATTATGCTTTTGATTTCTTGGTTCTGTATCGCCTTGGATTCAGTCACCTCCCTCACGTTCAATGATTTTCCCCTCAACGGGAAAGCGCCCTGTGTTTCTGGGTTCCTGTACTTCCTGAACCCCGCCATCGGTGAATCACCCTCGCAGAGCATAAGCGTGCATTTCCTTCTGTCGCTGCCCTTTGCATCGACGAGTTTGCTTATCTTCACTTTGGCGAGCATCTTGTTGGCGTTCCTCACCGCCGCCTTTTCGTCCGCCTCCGCTTTCTTTGAAACCCAATCTATTACAGATTGTGTAATTTCACTTTTATATACAGACATTAAAAACTTATCTGACAATTTTATATCTGTTCCAAAATCTTTTTGGTTTGTTATAAGTTTTTCCTTTGTTTGTGATGAAAATGACGGTCTTATTATTGTTGCATTAACAAACAACATAATATGGTTCTTTATCTGACCTGGGAGTATGTCACATTTACATTTTTTACTTATTTTTTCACGCAATAAAGATGTTATTTGGTTCAATACATAATCACAATGTGTTCCACCATCATAAGTATAAACTGAATTGACATAACTAACCTGTTGAAATGTACCGCTTGGTGACAATGCCACTCCGACTTGCCATTTTTTATTATCTTCGTATATAAGGTTTTCATCTTTCACATACATATTACAGTAATCCTTAAATGATTTCAGTTGTATTCGTTTTCCCTGAAAATACATATTGAGTTTCGGATTACACCCAGCAATCTCATATATTCGTTTTTCAATAAGTTTTATATCATCATCTGTTATGGTAGTCATTCCGAACCTTCCCAAATCAGGAATGTATGTGATTTTAGTAAAATGTAAAGTTGATTTAACAACACTCGCAGATGATGCTTTTTTCATATTATCCGACCATTGCATTACAAACTTCTTTTTTCCGTCTGCGGTTTCAACCTTAAATAAAATGGAAAATATGTTTGTTATTTTACTTCCAAGACCATTGACACCAACCCACTCTCTGTCCTCACTATCATTATAGTTAGATGAACTTCTCATATTTCCAAATATCATTTGAGGAACATACATTTTTGTTTCCTTGTGTATTTCAACAGGTATTCCGCCATTATCATAAATTGTTATTGCGCATTTTTTTACATCAATGTCAACCTTTATTGTATTTAATTTTGTTGATGGTCTTTTGCTTTCATCCACAGAATTTGATATAATTTCATCAAAAAGTTTGTGAAAACCTGGATTGTATGTGACATCTCTTATTACGAACCTTCCGTTTTCCATCACATATTTGCTCGCAGTTTCCATAACAACACTTCCAAGAAATGATGATGGACGAAGAAGTGTGTGGTCTATATCGGATAATACCTTGTATGTTTTGTTTACATCAATTTTTTTCATATAACATTCAACATTTTCTTTATTCTTTCTTGTGTCTCCAATCTGCTATGTTTCCATTCATCTTCCCATATAACATACAAATTGATTCCACATTGTTTGCACATTATTCTTTTTTGTTCGTCTCGTTCCCATATTTCTTTTGCAGTTAACCCTAATGTTTTATTCACATCATTATCCAAATAAAATTTCGGATTTGCGTGCCAATAATCGCCATTGACTTCTATTGCCAAATTGATTGAAGGAAAAAATATATCCAATTCTATTTTTCTTTCATTTGCATTTTTCAAAGCATTTTTATCATTATAGATAATGCTATCTTTGTATATACTTTTTACAAAATCATAAATCTCATCTTGTGTTTTTGATTTTCCTCGGTATTCACCGATTGGATTTTTTATGACACACATATCTTCTTGCGAATAACCATACCGTTTTCTATTAAGATAATTATGTGTAGATATGGAAAATTTTTTTATATCGCACAAATTACAGGTATCATCAACACATTTACAAATATATGTATCTGTTTCTTTTATGTATTCAATAACATCTGTGAAATTCTCGTTTCTGTATTTGTTCCATTTTTCTTTTGTGGCATCTATCACTTTCTGCAACTGAAATGGATTATCAACACCATACTTTTCATTATTTGTAACCTTTCCCTTCTCTATTCCAAGTCTGTATGATTCCTCAATACATCCACAATGTTTAATTCTTGTAAGAACGGATTTTTTATGTATCTCATCTTTTTCTTCTTTTGACTTATTTGAATTGGTTTCATTTCGTTTTCTTACAATTTCATCTTTTTCTTCTTTTGACTTATTCTTCCAAGTATTTCTTACTTTTTCTTTCGTGAGTTTTTTATCTTCATCTGTTTTTTTACTTACCGTATCTTTCATTTTTTGTTTTACCGCTTCACATTTACTGACATACGTCACATTGTATTTTTCCAAACACGTCGCTTCCCTTTTTCTAATTGCAATTTCAACATCTTCTTTTGATTTATTTCTATGACTGTTTCCAATAACCTCTGCACGCACATCACTATGCAAAGAACATTGTGTTGAACAATACGTTCCATATCCATAAGAAAATGATACATATTTTGTGTTTTTACCACAATTCAAGCAACACGGTAATTTTGTTATATCATAAAGATAATTGTATAGTTTCTGATTAAACGGAATATCAAAATCATAATACTTGTTGTGAAAATTCAAAATGTTTTCATAATGTGTCTTGAATATTTTTTTGAAATATGATTCTATAAAGTATGAGTTAGAATATTTTTTTCTTGTTGTTAGAAATGTGAACAAATCATTTTTAGTTATCACTTCATTTATTTCCATAGATGACATTTATGTATTACCTATCTATTTATAAAGAATATAACAAAAAAACCCTGACTTTTTAGTCAGGGGAAATTCAAAAACAGGAAAAAATCAAATCACTCACCGAACGTGAGTTTGTCATTCTCCTTGTCATATCTCACGGCAATGGTCTTGTCCTCGCCGACCTCCTCGTTGATGATGAGTTCAGTCACCTCGTCCACGATGTCCTGTTGGATAAAACGGATGAGCGGTCTTGCTCCGAGTTTCTCGGTTTCGGATTTCTTCACAATCCAATCTTTAACATCCTGCGATATATCAAGGATATATCCGAGTTCGGACACCGATTCCGCGACTTCCTTGATTTCGTTGTCGAAAATGAGGGAGAGGTTGTCGCTGTTGAGGTCGTTGAAGTAGCACACCCCGTCGATGCGGTTGAGGAACTCCGGTGAGAAGAGTCGTCGCATAGACTTGCCGATGATGTCCTTTCGGTTCTCACTGTCCTTTTGCTCCTTCACTTCCCTGCTTGCGGAGAAACCGACAACTTTCGCCGCGTTCTGCGCTTCCTTGACACCGATGTTGCTTGTCATAATGACAATGTTGTTGGTGGCGGAGATGCGGTTTCCGTTGGCGTCCGTGATGCGACCCTCGTCCATCAGTTGCAGGATGGTGTTGTAGATGGTCGGGTGCGCCTTTTCGATTTCATCAAAAAGAATGACGGAATAGGGATTGTTCTTGATTGCGTTGCAAAGGACGCCGCCTTCACCGTATCCCACATAACCCGGAGGCGCACCAATCAGTTTGTTGACCGAAATCTCGTCCGTGTATTCGCTCATATCCAACCGTGTCATCGCCTCCTCCGAACCGAACATATACTCGGAGATTTTCTTGGCAAGGAACGTCTTGCCGACACCCGTGGAACCGAGAAACAGGAAGTTGCCGATGGTGTGGTTTTTCTTTCTCAAACCGAGTCTGTTTCTCTTGATGGTCTTGCAGACTTTTGCAACCGTGTTGTCCTGACCGATGACTTTTGACTCGATTTCGCCTTCCATATTCTTCAGTTTGGAAGTGTCACTCTCCGTCATTTTTGCGACAGGCACGCCTGCGATGTCGCTGATTGCCGAGAACACGTCGTTCTCTGTCAGCACCCTGTCCTCACGCCCGATTGTGCGGTTGTTGTTTCTGATGAGCGACTCGGTGTCCGTCAGTTCCGTGTACTTGCGGATTAAATCATTCATATCGGAACCGTTCTTGTTGAGCGATTTCGCCATATCGTTCAGTTCAGCGCGGAGTTTCACGGTACTGTCTATTTTCCCAATCACATCGTCACAGGGCATACACAGGTCGTTGTTGTGCTTTGCCGCGGCATACTCGAACACATTGATTGCCTTCTTCGGCATAAGGAAGTCGCTCTTGATGTATTTGTCGGACAACGTGACGATTCTGTCCGTGATTGATTCGGAAACGGAAAGGTTGTAGCGTTTGCAGATTTCCTCCGTTTTCTCACGAAGTATCTGTTTCGTTTCCTCCGCGCTCGGTTCCTTGATGCGGATTTCAGTGAAATGGCGGAAAAGGTCGTATTCGCTTTCGAGTTGCTTGCGCTCGTTGAGGTTGCAACAGCAGATTACACGGATGCCCGCCTTCACCGCGTTCTCAAGATAGAGCGAAGTCATAAGGTTGATGTTGTTTTTCGACACGAACAGGTTCACGCTGTCGATGAACAGGAACAGGGGTTTGTCCTTTGTCGTGTTGGTTCCAATCGAAGCGAACATACGCATAATGCGCTCCTCGTATTCAGCAAGCGACTTGATTTGCGACGACAGTTTGTACATATCCATTTCAAACACTTCGCCGCCATAATAAATGGAAGGGCACCTGTAGTTTGAAATGAGATATTGGAAATGCTTGACAAGCGCGGTCTTGCCGACACCTCTGCCTCCTGTGATGAACACCCCGTGGTTTTTGACGCCAAGCGAGTCGAACATACGGCGCGCATATTCGTCCATATTCACGGCGCGTTCGCCGATAAGTCTGTTGCAAAATTCTGCCTTTAGGGTTCCGCCACCTCTCTTGCGGTTGTCTTCCTCGTACACAGGAATCTGTTCCTCTTGCGGTAAATTCATTTTCTTTTTGTTTTAGGTTGATGTTTTTTCCTTTTATTGAATATAATGAAAAAATACAAAATCAATCCGATTTTTTTTCAGAATTGCTTTTTTTGCGTTTTGCCTCCTCCCACATTTCACGAAGTATCTTCAACTTCGTCTTCCTGTCGGTTTTCTCGTTGACGTCGGCATTGGACGCATTGGCGCCACCCTTCCCGCTTTCCGCAGTCACAAGGTTTCTAACGGTTATTGATTTTCGGCAGTTGCAACTCATTGTATAAATACAAAGTATTCTATATATTTATAAGTATATGAGCATTCCGATAAAAGACATAAGCGCAGGCGACACCGTTTCGTCGATGGTTGACAAAATCAACTACAATTTTGACTTGCTGTCGCTGAAGGGCGGCGGTCCAGCAGGCATACAGGGCATACAGGGCATACGCGGTCCAATCGGCACACAGGGCGAACAGGGCATTGGCGGCGAACGCGGTTCGAGAATCTATAATTTCAACCCAGACCCAGATGAACATCCCGCAGCAAACTACAACACAGGCGATATGACATTGTACGGCGGCGTGTTCTACATAGTGTTGAACGATGGAAGCGAAAACTATTGGGAACCCGCTATGGACATAAATGAGTATGCGGAGTCCCCGTTCACAAACACGGAGTACAGAACAATAGTTCCGAGGGTGAATTATAGCGACAACCAAATCGTGTTCGGATTGGGGAACACCGACACGGAAAACGCAGACCTCCAAACAAGGCGTTTGGACAGTATAAGCGGCAGTGCATTGGTCATATCGGGAAAGAATTTCGAGGAAAATTATATAAAATACCACATCTCCCTATATGGTAAAAAGGCAATGCCAACTTCATATTCCAATGACTACGCCGACGGAAACCTATACATAGACTATGAGCAGCCGCTTCCTGACACCCCGATACTGAAATTGGAGGGTCGCGACGACGGCGTTGTGAGAATGTGTTGCGGAAACGAATATGTGCAGGTTGGCGGCGGCGCCATAACATTGAGCACTCGCAACAGTATGCCGGTGGCAACAGGCGGAACGGCAATCGTCACAACGGACGAAGCGGGCAACGTGACAAATGAATATAAATGGAGAATCGGAACGGCAAACCACGAACTTTATCCGACAGAAACTCTCGACATAGGCAGTCCGAATTGCAGGATTGGCGACATTTATGTCAAACAGGGGGCGGTTGTGAATTTCATAGACAGCAACTATGGAACCAATGACTTTTTAAGGTTCAACGTGCAGACTTCGCAGACAAACTTCCCTGTGTTTGCACTTTCGTCAAGGGGTGTTTCCTTCGGGATACAATCGGCAAATGCAGCGGAACATTTTATAAACAGCAACCAAACACATTTCGGAATATATGTCGGAAACGAAAATACAAAAAACGCCCCGCACATAACTCTTGTTACAAAATCAACGATACAATCGCAAACCGTGTCCGAACATATAGTCATAGACGACAGCGCAACTCCGTACACACTGACGCCAAACGCGTCGGCGTATGCAAGACTTGTGGCGATTTCAATCGACAAATACATAGACATAAAAGCGAAAAACAACTCGACCGTCCACACAAAGGCAATCGGAAACACGCTTTGCATAAGCGGTGCCGACTACTCAAGCAAAACCTATGGTTCAGGAAAGGATATAGTGATTACCGGCGGACGTGCAAACAATTCCGTCGATACTATGGAAAGTGTGGGCGGAACAGTGTTCATCACAGGTGGTGCGTCTGTTGAAGATGCACATATAATGGATTTTGTAACTAACGCACATACTTACATTGCGGACATCAGAAGAATGGGAAATGTCATAATCGGAATAAACCCGATATACCATACAGATATTCAGAGAACGGATGTTTACTCCGCCGACAAAGAATATGACAATCTCACCTCAACAAACCCAAGCGGCGTCGAATTTTTCGACACAAACAACGTGGCAATCCACGCAAACAGAATTGTGATTGACTCAAATGCCAACTACAGGAAAGGGACATACGGAAGATTTGCGAACGGAAATTATAGCAATACATTCCCATATACTCTAACGCCCCGCAATTCAACATTGCAGTTATCTGGCATAAACGTCATAAAACACACATCCCCTATCGTTCTTGACGCGTCGCAATGCTGTGAACACCAACTTCTTTCAGGAACTATGACGGAGGTCTTTCAGATAAAATACGAAAACGGGACATTCAGCACAACCAAAAAAAATTTCCAACTACTTGATAGTATGAGGGACACAGAAAAAGAGGACTCCTTGTTTTTCGTTGTCAACCAAGTATGGCAAAAGGCAGGAAATGTTGTCAATGTGAACTTACGGGCGGAATGGTACGCATACAACAACAACGACAAGCAACTGTATTATATAAGCGACTATATGTTCGGTTACAACAAATGGTCGGTAAACAGCCAAACTCCTGATTACACGGGTTATTTACCAAACCCCTTGCAAGACCCTATGCTGACAACTTGGTATCAGATTACACAATCAGGTGGTAATTATAATTTCACCCCGTACAATAAAACTCTTGCAAAAATGATGTGCAACTCAAACCGCCCGGACGAGGTGTATCAATGCGGGAGCGCGGATATTCCCTCCATATACAAAATCATATACAAAAAAATATATGTTAATTGGACAGACGGCGAAAACAATATGGAAAACCAACCCATAACTATATTCACAATACCAATATCAATAAACTCTTCCCGTGTCTCTTCAATATACGGAAACGGAAACGTCGGCACGGAAGGTGTCAGCGGATATTACAAAATTGGAGGCGGCGGCGAATATACGAAAATAGACGATTCTGGTACGACTTGCAAAAGCGGAAACATAACCGTGGGAGACATCTTAACAGACGGGAAAACATCAATCGTCTATGGTAATTTCGGGACAAATGAAAACTCGTCAAACTCAACAGGAACAAGGGGTGCTTTGCACGAAAGGTTCGGAAAACGCTATGGTCCTGTCATAACGGACAAAAACAGCAAATGTCATTCAAACATTGCAACCGACCCCCGTATGAGTATGCCGTCGAGTAATTTTGCTTGGAACGAGGACAAATTCATAAAAACAACACCGTTGAATACAAAATACACATACTTTTATCCACAAATTCTGACAGACTTCGGAAACACGGAATATTATAAAAACACTTCGTATAACGGTTTCCTGAACACTAACATCATCACTCCCAACAGATGTTTTCGTCCCGTAATCGGACTCTATACAAGTATGTCATTGAATTACAGTTATGTCATAACACCGAACCTCGATGACGAATTTTACGGGATGCAATACCGTTCAATCATAGATGATGATGCTACAACAGAAGACGTGTACGACTCGCAAAATAACGAATACCTGGACGTCGCACCAGAACCTATAGGATAACAATTAAAAACACGCGAAATGACGGAAAAAGAAATTGCGGAACTCCGCGAAATAGTGCACAAGTACTCCGAAATAGACTGCGAACTCAATGACATAATGAAAAAAATGGAGGAGTTCAAATCACGGCACGCCCAACTCATTTCCGAACTTGAAAAACTGACGGAACGTGAAAACAGTTTCATAAGCGGCATCAAGGAACGATACGGAAACGTTGACTACAACGAATTTCTCAAATATATCACCGATATATCAACAAACAAAAAAGACACTTAATATGAAAAAGGCATTTGAATTTATCTCCAAGAACCTGAAGTGGATTCTACTGACAATCTGCGTTGTGATGGCGCTCGTCACATTCAGGCAGTGCAAGTCCATACAGGAATACAAAAGCGAGAAAACAAGACTTGAGAACAACCTTCTTGCAGCAAACGACACGCTGAAGAACTACCGCGAGAACGGATGGAACATCGCCACTATGCGTGCCTTGCAGTTGAGAGTGGACGAACTCGCGGACAGTCTGAAACTCGAACGCGGGAAAACACCTGTCACCATCATCAAATATGTGACTTCCGTGAACGACACTTTCACCGCTCCGACAGTGGTCATACACGACACGACGTACCTCAACGAATACCCTTGGTCTGACAAAGGCGTCATAGTTTCAAGCGAAAAGAGCGTGTTCGGAAAATCTTGGAGGGAGACGAGCATAACAACCTCGTACTATGTGGACTGTGAAAGCGGTATGCTCAACGCCGACGGAGAGAGCGAGGTCGTAATCAACCAAAACATTTGGATTGAAAGCGACCTGTACAGGGACAAGAAGGGTTACACCTACCTGCGGTTAAAGACCGACTATCCGTCCTGCACGTTCAACAGCGGAACCGCGATACTCGTTTCGGATGACAAATATGAATACAAGAGCAGAAAACAGTTCGGTCTCGGACTCGGCATACAGGTCGGATACGGAGCGGCGTTCACAAACGCAGGCGTGAAAATGTCACCCTATGTAGGGGTCGGTCTTTCCCTGAATTGGACTCCGAGGTTCTTGCAGTTCTGATAAGACTGTTTATAAATATAGTGAAGAAATCTGACAGTTATGCAAATATATAATTTTGACGACTTTGTGAACGAAGTGCTTTCCGAAAACACATACTGCGAAAGGATAGACGAAGGGCTCCTAAACCGCAGGACAGGAAACCTTGTGTCCAAAATGCTCGGAGGCACCGAAAAGACGGGCACCGCGATTTTCAAACACATAAACCAAAACGTGGACAACCTTGAGAAAGCGATTGACGAATGGAACAAGAAGCACAAGGCGAATGTTGGAAAAAAGAACATTCTCGAACTCCACATAGACAAGGCGAAACTCGACATAAGTCACCTGATTGTTATGACATCGCTCACCTCCGCGAGTTTTTTGACAGACGTTGTCGTTAGCAACATACTCAACTACAGGGTACTCATACGCCCCATACGCAATGCGAAAATCATATCCCTCGCATACAAATACTACCTCGCCATCATACGCCACTCGTTGCAGACCGCGCTCATAACACTCAACCTCGCGTCAGACCTTTTCTTCGCGCAGATTGCGGCGAACCTTTCAGGGCACAAGAAGGCGATGAGGGACTTCGCGGCAAACCTCCGCGCCCAAATAACAAACGACACGATAACCGCAATGTCAGGCGAAACGATGTATGACGAAAAGGGGAACAAGTTCACGCTGAAGAACATACTCAACGACAACCAAATGAAACGCCTCACATCTTGGATGAAAACGTACAAGACGACAATGGACCACCAAATGAATTGGGACTCGAAAATGGGATACAACCAAAACATCTATCAGGAAACGGGTCGCAATGTGGAACAGCTTGTCAAGGCAAGTCAGGACAAGGAAATACAGTCGCTTGTGGAACAGTTCACCACGATTAGCAACGTGGCAAAGCAGGAAGCGAAGGAAATGGTCGCCAACTACGCGCAGTCCGTGAAACAGTCCGCGGAAAGCAGGGCGGCTGCGGTCTGCATCAAAATCAATATGAATATGCTCGACATACTTGAAATGTTCAGCATAAGGAAAATAGACGGCTATATCGACGCATTCGAGGAAATGACGGAGATAGAGAAGAAAGACGAGAACGAAAACGACGAACTCAAAAAAGCAATGGAATCGTTGAAAAACGCGCAGACTGCCCACGAAAACGACGTGAACAGAATGCGCGAGGAGTTTGAAAAGAAACTCTCCGACAAACAAAAGGACGAAGTGCTTGAAAAATGGGAGGAAAAGGGCATCAAACCGCTTTGCAGGCAAGGCGAGTTCAGGAACATCGCATACGGAAACGCGAATGTGTCCGAAATCCTCAAACGGAACGGGTTCTCCCCGATTCAAGTGGAAACCATACTGAACGGGAATATGAAGGTCGACGATTACAAACGCCTGTATCTCGACACCGCAAAGATGTTTGTCAAAAGCAAACCGAAAAACACATTTGGACTGCTCAAGGGGACAGACCCCGACGACATTGAAATCGAAAGCGCGGACTCCGACAAACTTTGCAAATGGATACGGGTCGGTTCCATCGAGGACAAGGCAATCACCAAATTCCTGAACAGCCTCGACATCGAAGATGAACCCGAATCGGAAAAGAAAGAGGAAAAGAAAAAGGACGACAAACCCGAAAAATAGAACAATTAACGCCGAATGAACTTGCAGGAACTTATAAAATTCAGAACGGAGGTCGGACGCGAACTCACACACTCGGAGGTCGACACCAATTTCAAGAAGGTCGCCAACCCCTGGAACCCTGACCGTTACTACTACAGTCAGGACATCGTTTACATTGTCAACGAGTCGACCCTTCCGCCCACATTTGAATTGTATATGTACTACAACCCGAACAATATGGTTCCTGCGCCAATCATATCGCCCAACGACTACCTGTACGGAGTAGTGCCAGACGTCGACGACGGATGGATTGGAATCGGAAACTCCTTGCAGGGGACAGGCGGCGGAGGTGTCGCGGTTCAGGGTGTGCAGGGGACAAACGGCATTCAGGGATTGCAGGGAATACAGGGTTACAGAGGCGGAAACGGAGAACGTGGCGAACGCGGTATGCAGGGTTCGCAGGGTGCGGTCGGATACGGTCTGCAAGGTCTTGCTGGCATTCAGGGATGCTGCGGCATACAGGGTGTGCAGGGAAACCGAGGCACACAAGGTTGGGCAGGCGGAATCGGCGACAGGGGATTGCAGGGAATAATGGGAATACAGGGCGTCAGCGGCGAGGCGACCGTGTATGTGCAGTCCACGGAACAGTCGTTCCACATATTCCAAGGCGTTCAGGGAACTGACGGACTTCAGGGCGATTGCGGTCTGCAAGGCATTCAGGGAATTATCGGTCTGCAAGGAATACGCGGCATTCAAGGAAACAACGGAATACAAGGAGTAAAGGGTGAGGCGATGGTGATAAACCCCGACGACCCGAACCAACATTTCGTCATTTATCAAGGCACACAGGGCACGCAGGGTGTACAGGGTAACTTCGGTCTGCAAGGCATTCAGGGTGAACAGGGAATACCTGGTGAATACGCCGCGCAGGGTGTTCAGGGCATTCAGGGCGCAGAAGGCTCACAGGGTGTTCAGGGCATTCAGGGCAACGACGGGTTCGGACTTCAAGGCATACAAGGCGAAATCGGCATACAGGGCTTTCAGGGCATTCAGGGAATGTTCGGGCTTCAAGGCATAATGGGTCTGCAAGGACAAATGGGTATGACAGGGCTTAACGGTCTGCAAGGATTCCAAGGAGTGCGGGGTTTCGAGGGAATACAAGGATTACAGGGCGTTCAGGGGGGTATCGGCAAATCGACATACGATATATGGTATGAATACACGCAGGCAGTGCAAGGCATACAGGGGACAGTTGATATGTTCATCGCCGCCTTGCAGGGGATACAGGGACCACGCGGTTATGAAGGCGGACGTGGCGGCGGTTGCGGCTGCGGATGCGGTTGCGACAAATGCAAGATAAGCGACACACTCAACCAATTCATACCCTTGAATAACGAGTTTACCATAAACTTTGAAGACCTTCTCTATGAAGTGTGGAATGACAACATCATAATCTATGTTGACGAGAACCTCCCGTCGGAAATATCAATAAGCGGAAACACACTCTCACTCGAACCCGCGGCATACAACAGGCACTTGAGCGTCCATTACGATTTCTTCGACGCAACTATGGGCAACTACATACTCATAGCGGCGAAACTCTATGTGCCGTTCGATGTAATCAGCAACCAATAACCCATTTCTGAAATATGCAAAAGACAAGCGCGGATTTCAAGGTAAAATACGAATATGCAGACGAAACGCTCAAATGCACGCTCGTCATTGCCTTCCGTCCCTATGACTGCACAGAGTGGAAAAATGAATATACGGAATGCAGGGAAGGAAGCGGGGAGGAACAACTGCAATGGTTGCAGTCCACCCTCTACAACTACATACCGTTCGCACTCATACGCAACACAAGGGAAGGCATATACAACGACATACAGACAGGCGAATGGGAGGAAATTGACGACGGCGACTATTGGGAAATGAAAATAGAGAGCGATTGGTCGCTCGGAGAATACGGGGACGACAACACCAACCTGTTCACAAACGACCTGAAGTCACTCGCGATGCAAAACATAACACAGGATGAAAAATGGTATGAAACACCCATAGGGCGCGTCTTTGCTTTCTCAAACGCGGTGAACGGCAACATACTGTTCAGCGCCAACACACAGAACACAGGGTTCTCGAACCTGCTGAAGTCCGTGCTTGAAGAAGGAACCGAAGGGGAACTGCACAAAAAATACGAAGTGTGGAAAAAAGATGGAAACGGCAATGAAATCATAATCACGCTGACCAAGAGCATACACGTCGCAAACGACCACAAAAACCACACCTACGCGATAGTCGCCGCAAACCCGTCGGACTACACCATATTCACAGAATACATCTACATTGAAAACGAACCTGTGGTGTTCGACAACACAAAGTTCGAGTATGCCACAGACTCATTGTCCACAAAAGGATGCGAAAACAAAATCAATGTAACCGCACAGCAGGGAAGCGACAGGTCTGTCATTGTAAAACTAAAAATGGGGAATATGCAGTGGATTAAACTCCACCCGCAAATCAAGTTCAGAGTGAAACTCAAAAGACTTCTTTCCTGAAACTATTTGAAAAACGAAAGCACAGCGTTGGCATACTTCCTGTTCCAACCTTTGATGCGTCCGTTTGAATCAACCGTGAAACAGAGATAGTCGCCATATCCCTCGTCGTCAATCTGCAAGAAGTCGGGTACATATTCGTTTTCAACACGCTTCACCTCAACGCCATCCGACAAAAGGGAATAGATTCCTCTGTCGACAACCTTGAAATAGAACGAAACCCCATTTCCCTTCCAACCTTTTATCTCGCCTTTGTTTATGTCGATGTCCCAGATGATTTGGGGCATACCGTTGTCGCTGAAATGCTTGTTTACCTTTCCATACACATATCCGTCGTTGTCGTTCAATATAGTCCAATCAGTGTCGCCGACAAACAGGCAACCGAAATAACACAACGGAAGTTCGACCCTCAACGTGTCTGACATACCTATGCGTTCCTTTTGGAGACCAATCTCCCTCTTGTATTCCTCATAAGATTTGATATTCGCCATAGACCAATCCAATTTATTCATCAGTATATTTATAAGAAATATATCGGCGATATATCACCCCTGAAATCCATAACGGACACCGCATATTACTGATATAATTAGAATTTTGAGATTTTTCCTACAACACCAACAGAAACAACAAGTTACAATGTTTGTTTTCTTTCCATTATATTCAATAAAAGAAAACTATGAAAAAATCGAACGAATACTATATGATGAGGGCGAGCGACCTTCTGATAGTGAAGAAGGTCAAACTTGACGAGAAAAACATCGGATGGGTCGGCGGGATACCGTACCTGAAGTTGGCAGTGTTTGTCCTCGTGCTCGCAATACCCATAATCACGGGCGCATTGTCAATCAGCAACGCGGTCGCGATTTCAAATGCGAACGAGGAAAAGGAAATGTGCGTTGCGCTTGCCGAACGGAAATGCGATTCCTGCATATCCGAACTCAACGAGGTCGTCAGGTGCGACAAATTCAGTGTAATCTGCGCGGAAGTGTTCTGCTCCTCCAAATGCGAGAAATGCACGCACGACAACATTTGGAAGTTCATACAGGAGTGCGACCCTTGGTACCCTGACATCATTATGATGCAGGCGGTGAGGGAGTCGGGGTGCGGCAAAAGCGACGTCGCGAAGCGGTGCAACAACCTGTTCGGGATGAAGAAACCAGAAAAAAGGGAATTGCGGTGCGACATAAACAGGTGGAACAAGAAGGAACCCTATGCGGAATACCAAAATTGGAAAACGAGCGTCATCGACAGGATACTGTGGGAGAAATGGATGTTCAGGGACAGGAACGGGAAACCTTCAATCGACGAGTATCTGAATATGCTCGACAATGTGTATTCGGAAACTGGGGACTATGCGAAAAGCATACACAAGCAGGCGGCGAAATACAGATAAACATAAACAGCAAAACAATGTCAAAGAGTTACAGAAAATACGTCAAGGTGGGCGTTTGCTGCGGCAACAACACAAAATACTACAAAAACAAGCGCCGCCGTGTTTCCAACAAAAACAACCACATTCTCCGCAATGCGCTTGCCAAGTACGACGCCGATGAAATCGACGAGCACGTCGTGGAATACAAACCTCCGAAAGGCGAGGATTGGGACGAACCGACGGACGGGACTTGGACTATCGACAAGAAGAGCGCCGAAAAGGACATCCGTGACGAAAACTTGAGCGATGGTTACAAGGAATGGTTGAAAAGAAAGGTGATGCCGAAACTCAAGAAACGTGTTAGAAATGGGAGACCCGCGCCGAAAGGCGTCAGAAGTGTCATAAAGCGGGGCGAATGGCGAAGTTCACTTGAAAATTGATTTAAGATATGCGACTCACGGAATCCGAAAACACAAAGGAACTGCTCGGAGAACCGAAGACCGTCGCGGTGCTGAACGACTGCCACATCCTGCACGGCGTGACAAAAAGCAACGAGGACGCATTCGACAGGAGTATTGGTTTGTGCGACTGCTATTCCATACTCACAATCTACGGCAAATGCACCGAGACGGTGGGCGGTGTGCGGCGACAGACGACGGGAAAGGTCGTGGTCAAGTTCATAAACGAGTTCGGGATGCTCACTTCAACGGCAATGGAAAACGTCATACGGAACTATGACGAATACATAAAGGAAAACTCCAAAAACAATGCAAAATTGATGAACGCGTTGGATTTGTATGTCAGGAATATGCTGATGTATGATTTGAGTTTCAAGGGCATAGTGTCCTTCTGCGTGTATGACTTCAACTTTGAATAGACAGGAAAATGAGAATAAGCGAAAACAGAACCACAATGGACATCGCCGGGGACAACACCCTGCACTATGAGTATTGGGACATAGCGCCCCTTCTCGGAAACGACCGCAAACGGGTCAAGGAATATATGGAAATACTCGACACCTCCATATTGGAAATACGGGGTCTTGCACGGGGCGGAAGGGATGACGGGTATTCCGTACCGTTCAGGTACACGGTGTTCTTTGTCCGTAACCACAACGGTAGGTGGATGACCGCCGCGCTCGACAATGTATTTGAGCGTTATGAAAAAAACCCTGACGTCGTGACAAACAAAGACCTTGAAATGTCGGTGCGCACCTATATGTGGTGCACCAATTTCCCAATCGCGACAAGTCTTGTGAAACTTACCGACGTGAAAATCATATAGCGATGAGAATATCCGAAAGCGACAATCTGAAAAGTCTTGCAAACGGCATAGAGACCATCGGGAAGTTCAATGACCTGAAATTCCTGTACGGCGACGATTTGAGTCAACTGTATGGGGTGGACAAAAGCAATCTGAAATTCGGAAAAATGTTTTTCTACGGGGAATGCACGATGACGTCGGGCAACAGACGGGTCAGAGGCAGGAAAAGGATAGAGATTGAGTTCCTGACCGAAAGACACAACAGTTATGCGACACACGCGATGAACAGACTGCTGTCTTGGTATGACTATCACAAAGGCAAACCCATAACGGAAGTACTATATTGCGCGACGAGATACTACAGGCATTGGTTGAAGCATACGCCGCAGTTGAAAAACGTTGATGAGTTCCGTATTTACGACGTTGAAATACAGGAGGACGAATTATGCGGATAACGGAAAGCGACAACATAATGAAGTCCGTGAGCGAAGGATTGGAGATGTTCGGGGAATACAACGACCTCGCCATACTGCTTGGGGAAAGCGACGGGTTCGCGGAGGAGTTCGCAAAGAAGGAGAACCTCACGTTTTCCGAAGTGCATATCCATATACGCAAGATAGTCGTTGGTGATATGAACAGACCCGTCAAGGAAAAACACGGAATTGTGGTCGTGCGTTTCGTGGACGACAAAAGCGGTCGCTACATAAGCGACAGAATCTCAAAAGTGGTGTCTGACAATATGTTCATCACGCTTTCGTACAGGGCATATTGGGCGCAGCGCTATATGCTCTATCTGTTCACGAACGGTCTTGCCGACTTTTTCGACATACAATACAATGCCATCACGGACGTCACGATAATCAAAAATTGAAACACCGAACAGGATATGAGAATAACGGAAAACGATAATCTGAAGAACCTTACGGACTATGTTGAAGACCTGACCGTTTTCGATGACTATGGACTTCTTACAGGCGGGAAAGCGAACGGCAGGAAGGAGTACCGTCAGGCGTGGATATATGTAAGGAAGGACGGGGTTCGGAAACGGATAACCGTGCAATATGCAGTGGAGTGGATGCTGCACTCGTCAAAAATGGACAACTTGTTGAACGCATACAGACAGTTTGAACGAAACTTAATTACCAAAGGCACATTGAAGGGTATTGCACGCGACTATGTCCGCACTTATGACATTGTAAGGGACGAATTTGAAGTGTATGATGTGAAACTGCCGCAAATCGACATAAAATAACAAGAACTATGAGACTGACCGAATCGAACACAGACATCGTTCCGCTTGATAATGCGGAAACCCTGACCACGATAAACGACATACAACTTTGCAGTTTCAGGGTGCCATCAAACGAGGTGTTGAACGAACTGCACATTCACATCCGTGAAACGCGCACCTTAACAAAGTACAAGGCGGTGGTTGAGTTCTCGTCAAGGTGGGCATTACGGACAAGTTTGATGGACATAGTCTTGGTCGCCTATGATGAATTTATGAAATCAGACACAAGCGAGAACAAAACGCAACTGCTCAAACAGGCGGAAATATATCTTCGGCACTACAGCATTCTGCCGATGTGTGAGTACGAAGTATATGACGTGAGGGTTATTGAAATGAAACGAATCGAACTATGAGACTGACCGAATCGAACACAGACATCGTTCCGCTTGAGAATGTGGAAACCTTGACCACGATAAACGACACAAGCGTTTCCAAGATAAACTGCACAAGCGTTGGCACTTTCATAGTGCCTCCAAACGAGATGTGGAACGAACTTCACATTTACATCCGTGAAACGCGCACCTCAACAAAGTACAAGGCGGTGGTTGAGTTCTCGTCAAGGTGGACAATACGGACAAGTTTGATAGACATAGTCTTGGGTGCTTATTATGAATTTATGAAATCAGACACAAGCGAGAACAAAACGCAACTGCTCAAACAGGCGGAAATATATCTTCGGCATCACAGCATTCTGTCGATGTGTGAGTACGAAGTGTATGACGTGAGGGTTATTGAAATGAAACGAATCGAACTATTATGAGACTGACTGAATCCGACAACATAAGGAACTCGATAGACGTTGACGTGTTGGAGACCGTTGACGACGTGCAGTGTTGGTTGGGCGTCGGCGGGGAAAAACTGTATTCTGGCAAGAATTGCAATTTCGGAGAAATACACCTGTACGTCAAATACAAAGACGCTGACACAGGCGCGGAAAAGCGCAGCAAGGTCGTGGTCGAGTTCACCGACATTTTGTTGATGCGCACCACCTGCTTGGACTGCATACTCGATGTGTATGCGGTCATAAAGAAGCACCACTGCAAAAGCAGGGAAACCCTCTTCAAATACGCGGCGAATTACATCACGCGTAATTGCAGGTCGTTCATAGTGGACATCGACTTCGAGGTGTATGACGTGAAATTGGTTGAAAATGAGGATAAGTGAAAGTTGCATAGAGATAGGCATCCGAAACAAGGCGTGGATGAAAATGGACAAACTCCTTAACGGCAAACCGTTCCGCTGCATCTGCATTTTCGACAACTATGCGGACAATGGGAGCGGTGCGCCGAAGGTGGAACCCGTTTATGAAATCGTGGCGAGCATATTGAGTGAAATCGCCACCACCTGCGTCATATACGCCACTGAAAAAACATCGCCTGAAATAACGCGCGTCATAGATAAACTGAATGCCGAACCGAACAATTACAAGTCGAACCTGAACTACAACGGAGACATATTCAGCACCCTTTCGGAATACATCGGGAAAAACGTCCCGTCCCTTGAAAACTGCACGATAGCGTCGGTCTGCACAAGCGAGGTCGCGAAAATACCGATAAAGAACCGATGGTACCCTTGGTGCGATGAAGGTTGGAATGAGATTTTTTGACAATGCTGTTAAAAGCGGCGTGTTTTTTGTTATATTAAAGTGTCACGTTTTATACACTCTGATATGGCAAGGAAAATAATGAAAAAGGAAACCTTCTGCAAAATCATAAAGGCGCTTGAAAAGGCGAGAACCTCCGCGGATGAAATCGAGGACGGGATTGAGAACACGCTCCGTAACACCTCCCGTTTCAGAAACGATATGGACTTCGTAGACCTGTTCGGACTTCTGCACAACACCGAACTTGAAAACGAACTCATCGGCGCGCTTGAGTCCGAATTTGAACTTCCTGAAAAGAACAACACCCTCCAATACTTCATATACGACCTTGAGTTCGGAAAGAAGTACACAAGCGGTTGCCTGACAGACGAAAAGGGAAACGACGTGTCGATTGCGACGCCGGAGGAACTGTACGACACACTTGTGAACGATTTATGAGCAGGATAAGCGAATCGGACGTAGGCACTATGATAGGCAACGGGAAAATCGCGGACGAAAGCGCCCTTTGCATAATCGAACCCACTTTGTCGGAATGTCCGAGTTGGATGCTTATGAGAATTGATATGAGGAACACGAAAATGTACTTGAACGTCAGAGTGATATACGACGCCGAAAGCATACCTTACGAACTCGAAGATATATTCAATGTAGTGCCGTCCGCCGACTTCAGTGACATCGTGATGATGAACCGTTGGTGTGGATACGGTTCGTCGAACACAATCTTTTGGAAAAAACTCGGAACCTATGTGAAAAAACTCCTCCCGTTCACGTCAATGTGCAAGGCAATGCAGATTAACGTGACCGGAATAGACGGAACTGAACTTGAAGCATACAGGAAAATGCTTGAAGAAAAGTCGTCCCATAAATAAACAAAAACAGATTGTGTTATGGGCAGGATAACGGAAAACAATACATTGAAAAACTGTACAGGCGGCGGAATCGTAACCGACGGGTTCGACATACACGACGGAAGATGGAAAGAATCCGTACCGCTCTACAAGTTCACCGTATATATGCGCGAGCACGCCATAGGGAGTTCGAGCGCGAACGTGCAGATTTATGTGTACGACTCCCCGTCCATATACATAAGGGAGATAAACGATGAAATAGACAAACTGCAAAAAGACCCGTTGGGTGCGAACGACTTCGACTTGTTTAGACTTTTCGACAGGTACATACACAACAACATCGCGAACACGGAAAGGTTCGTGTCGCAATACTATACTATCGAATTTTCCTGAACGGTATGCGTATAAATATAGCAAACCAATTTTCACAATATGGCAAACAATATCAACATAACAGTAACCGAAATTCTCGGCACGGACAGTATGAACAACTCCCGTGTGACAATCAACAACAATTTCAGGGTTCTCGCGCAGGCAATCAACACCATCGGTCAGTTGGTGTCGGCGGACGAAATCGGAAGCACGACGACCGCATTGAAGGGAAATGAACTTCGAGTCGGGGACGTCGTTGTCACCACACAGGGTGTCACAATAGGTGAATACACCCTGACATCGGAGCATATCCAAAAAATCCAACAACTTATGGCAGGTCGTCTTGAAATCCTGAACGACGCACAGGATGGAATCAATATCAACGTTGACAACCACGAGGTGAGATTTGAAATCACAGGCGAGGATACCGTTACTGCGCAAATCAACGGAAACGACATTTTAACCAACAGCGGAACAGGAGAATAGTATGGGCAAACTTTATTTCAGATACGGCGTTATGTCAAGCGCTAAATCGGCAACTTTGCTAACACAGCATTTTTCACTCACACAGGCGGGGTTTCCCGTTATGCTGATAAAACCTGCGGCGGACACGAGAAGCAACCGCATAGAGTCAAGGATAAAGGGTTTGTCTGCGGAATGTGTCACCGTCGGCAAGGACGACAATGTCTTCGATGCAGTTATGGAGCATTTGGGTATGTATGTCACGACAAACTGCGGCAAAACCATACCGAAGTGGGTTCTTGCGGACGAATGCCAATTCTTCACCGAAAAACAGATTGACGAACTCCGCGCGGTCGCGGACAACCTTGACATAAATGTAATGTGCTACGGACTGCGAACGGATTTCAGGACAAACTTGTTTGAGGGTTCCAAAAGACTTATGGAAATAGCGGACAGCATAGACGAAATCAAATTGAGTTGCCCTATGTGCGGAAGCAAAGCGATTGTGAACGCACGATATGACGCGACCACGGACACAGTGATAACGGACGGGGAGCAGATTATGATTGGCGACGGGGAATATGTCCCTATGTGCCACAAGTGCTATCGGAAACGGTTCAGGAAAAACTGAAATCCGTGAACACCAATATAAACCACCGATATATCGCGGATATATCGGTGTTTCTTTTTTATGCGTTTCCATTATATTCAATAAAAACGAATCGGAATTATGAGAATAAGCGAAACCGACACCGTGAAAGATGGAATATCGAAACGGCTGGACGAGGGTGAAATCACCCTCAACGACAGGGAGTATATGCCGTCCCGCACGCTTTACGCGAGCGACGAATGCGACGATATGACAGTCGAACTCGTCAAGTTTGAAGGCGACAGGCGCAAGACCATATTTGCGAAAATCGTGTACAACACACACCATTCCTGCCAATCGCAGTCCATACAAAGGGTTTTGAAAAAATGGAGAAAATACAAATCGTCGAACTCATTGCTTTGGATTGAAAGCGAACCCAACCCGTATTCGGCACCCTATTGGCGCCACCGAAAGCATAAAGGGAATGACGACCCGTTTGTATGCAAAAGAAGGTTCTTCTGCGAACTGAAGAACTACATAAGTCTGCACCCGAATATGCTTTTGTCGTTCGACAGCATAGAAGACTATTTTGTCGATGCGGTTGAGTGGAACGGAGATTATATATATTTCGGATAAAATCAGTCGATTTTTTTGTTATATTCAAATATGAGAATAACAGAAACACAAAACCTGTCGGAAATCGCCGACGAAAAGAACGACGGCGAACTCGTATTGTACGACATTCGCACAGACGCGGACTGCGAAAGTGCGTCGGACAAGTTCTCGCACAAATTCGTAGTTGTTTTCGGAAAGGAGTACCCAAACAGCAAAGACAGTTTTACAGACCTTGTCTATGGGTTCGACAAAGACGACAAAGACTACATCCGATGTGAAATAATATACACATCCGACAAGGCATACCAATCGCCGATGATGAAGGAGATACTCGACCACCATACAAAAGTCGTGGCGTACAAAAATTTCAAAGGCGCCATATTCGGTTCGGAGTCCATTGCCAATTACGACGATTATTACAAAAGGTGCCGATATATGGAAATGGAGGAACGCGAAAAGAGGGACAAACTTCTGACAGAGTATTTTCACAACCATCCGTATGCAATGGCAAGAGTGAAGAACATTGTGTACTACAAGGCGGTGAGTGCGACACAATGGTCTATAAAAAAATAGCGTTATGAAACTGACTGAAAGAAAAGGCATCGTTGAAAACGAAAAGTGCATAGACGACATAGACAGCATAGAACTTGACGACAACTATCTGCTTGAAGGCGAAATGTGTGAAACCGACCGCAAGTTGAAAATCTATGCGCACAGGTTTATAAAAGCAAAGGAGGGGTTCGCACACAACAACTTGAGCAAACTGCATATAATAATGGTGTGCATAAACTACGGCGATGTTATGAGCAAACCTATGTCCGCGCTCATAACGAACATAAGAAACAAAGAGAACCCCTGTCCGAGCAGCTATATCTATGAATACATCCGCGCACACCCATTGTCGTCCAAATACAGCGAGGAATTTTTGAAATACAGCGTCTATGTCTATGTTGTAAAACAATGAGATTATGAGACTGACAGACACAGGAATTATAAAGAACGACAACATATTCAACGGGTTTGACATAAGACCGTACCCGATTGACATAGGTGAGACGCAATCCGACTGCGATAACGAATACCTCATCCTGTGCATAAGAAGTAAGTGTGACGCACGAATAACACGGACGCTTGCATTGAAAATCGAACACAATGGTTCAGGACTTGACAAATGCGCATTTGACTCACACACACTTGGCGAGGCTTACAAAAAGGCAAAGAAAAACACCAACAACGTTCCTGCACGGTACAAGTACCGTTATTTCTCACACATTGCCAACGAATACCTCCGTATGTTGAGCAACTATTTTGCGGATGGCGACAATGGTTTCGACATATATGAATGGGAATGCGTCGGCGGTCGGTGCCGCATAGTGGACACAAAAAAGTATGTACACGCATTCATACGGCACCTTGTTGTCAAGAAAGTGGAGGAAGACATCGAGGAATGCCTCAAAAATGAAATAAAAAAACTGTTAAACCAATAAAACCGATGAGACTTACAGAAAGCACAAACATAAAGGAGAACGTGTTGGACAGCGGAAACGAGTTCATTGTATGCGACAGGGAATGGATTGAAAAGGAGATTTTGAAACGAAAGGACGGAATCTATGTGGGGACAGGGCATCTCAAGAACATAAGGGTTGTGACGTCCGCTATGCCCTGCGGTGAGGTGAGCAGGTTGGAGAAGGACAACGTATATGAGCGGGAATACCAAATTTGGTACGACCAATTCGACCAAAGCAAGAAGATTGCAAGTATAATATCCGATATAAACAAACTGAAGTCAGGGGAAACGAACTACAATTCGGTGTGAGAAAAACTCATCCAAAAAATCTCCGACTATATCACATCTATGGGTTATTATGATTTTGAGAAAAAACATATAACAGGACTTTGGATTTAGTATTATGAGAATAAGTGAAACCACGCCATTATCGGAAACCGTTATGGGAGGAACCGTAAGCGCCAACCTGAACGACACAATGCTGTCCCAAAGCGAATCGGACGCCGTTATGGTTGTCAATGTGTTCGACACGCTGAACAATGAAACCATATTGTTCAATGTCAAGTATGTGACATACTATATGACAGGCGAATTGCACGACATTGTCGAGTCCATAGAATCAGGTTCGTTTGAAGACCGTATGCGGGTTAAAACAATCTCTTCCGTAAGGGACTACTTTTTCAATATGTACTGCTTCAAATTGGAAGAATGCAGATACGAAATCGGAGACATATACATAGTTCACAAATGAGAATAAGCGAAACCGACAACATAAGGTACGGCATTGACAATCACGCAGACCGCACATTCTACGACCACGGGAACCCGTTGGACGATGAGTATGACGTGTGTATGTATGTGACCTTCCGTTCGGAATGCAGGAACCTCAAACCAATCAGATATGCGATTATGTTCAATTCGGACTATTATAAATGCAGCGACGAACTTCACAAATTGGTTTCTATGACCGTGAAGAGCGGATTGGGTGCTATGACCGCGAAGGGCGGCACAGACACAGAAATGGAATACGCGGTGAAGGAATACCTTGAGAAACGGCACGACTTCGTTTTGGGTTCAGCGCTGAATGAAGTTGTCAAAGACGGTTGTGTCGAAAAAACGGTCTTGGACTACGGTTATAAATTGGAACGTGTTGAATACAAATACTTGATGAAAAATGAAAATCTCTGAAACGCACATCACTGACATAGAAAAACTTGAGGACAATGGTGAGTACACGATATACGACACCGAAAGCGTAGCGTCGCGACGTGCTTACAGTATGATTGCCGTCGAGGTGGAGAGTTGCAGGAACGACAGGCACCTGTTCAACATCATATACGACGACGCCAACTGCACAGGGGAATTGCGTGAAATCATCAAACAGGCATTCGGAAAAGAAACGAAGGGAAACGATTGGACAAATGACACCGAACTGCAACGAATCGTGCTGTCATACATAGGGAGACATTATCCTGAAGTGGATGATACAAACATATACAGGTTCGTTAGAATGGGGGAATATGTCCTCGCACCCTATATTATAGTGGACTCGGCGACGCTCAAGACCTTGCACGCGTCTCACGGACTGAACAAATATGCGGATGTGAAAGTGGATGAAAAGTATTTCCATTATATTCAACCAAAGGGAATAAAATGAGAATTACCGAAGCAGGACATCTGAAACAGCAATTCGCCGAAACCGTCTACGACGTGTTCGACACCCTGTTCGCATATTTGCAGTTGAGGGCGTACCAAAACAACGGCAGGGTGTCGAGACTGAATTTTTTTGAGATGGAGGTGCTCAACAAAAACAACGGGAGGAATGAACGCGTCCGCCTGTGGTGGCACGACAGTCAGTTGACAATGGCATTGAACGGAATCATCAGAAATTCATACGACTTCGACAGGGAAAGGATTGTGAACGAACTTGAGTTCTATCTGCGGCACCACACAAGACGCTTCAGGAACGCAAGCGTGCTTTGGTACAGAACATTCAGAGCGGACTATGAGTGCATAAACAGCGTGAAAACGAAAACCGAATAGATATGAGGATAAGCGAATCACCCGAACACATCAAAGACGAGGTTGTTGGCATTGAGAGCACCTACCACCTGTTCGACAACACGGACGCGATATGCTATGCGAACGACGTGTGCGACGGAAGCGAGAAACCCGGCAAAATGCTGTACATTCTCGCGGACTGCCTTTACAGGGACAAAGAGGTCTGCATTATGATATTGTATCTGCCTGGCATATCGGTAAGCAAGTATATGCTCGACTTTGCGGCGGCGCAGGTCGATTATCTCACAAAGGTGAAGACGATTTACACAACGGAGGCGGAAATCGCGGATGGACAGAAGAAACTCTACAACGCCCTGTCCGAATACATAAACGCCAATTCCGTGTTGGACGGCGTGCGCGTCAGGGGTTACGACATCAATAAGGCGACCAAACGGGAAATCGTAAAAATTATGGGGGACAAGACCAAATTCTCGCAATTCATAGAAAACTATTGCAACTGACAATCGGATATGAGGATAAGCGACAATGGGAACATAATGCGGAACGCTGTGTGCAGACCCGTGTGCAGGACGAACAAGAGCGGACAATACAGGAGGATACTCGACTGTGGCAATGGTGTCGTTTACAGATACAAGATGTGCATAAATCTGAAAAAACGCGAGGAGACATACGAAGATTCCAACAATCCAATATACCCCATCGTGCCGGTGTATTTCAACGATTGTATGAGCAATGAATTGTACGCCGCGTTCGTTTTGGCTGGGATGGAGGATTTCCTTGAGTTCAAAAACAGTCCGCACGCCATTGTGGAAAGTTGGGGCGCCATATCAAAAATATCATACAACAACACTTACGGAAACCCGAATTACGCGGGTTTCATAGACTATGCCAACCGCAACTCGTGGACGGAATCCGACCCCGACAACCTCAAGGCGTCCGATATGTGGACGGACATTTATGAACTTTTCATATTCAACGGGGAATACTTTTCATAGAAACCGATATGAGGATAAGCAAATCAAACGGAGAGGCAAAGGTAATTGCGGAGAACGTCCGAGTCGAGGACGTGTTCGACACATATCCCGCGTACAGGGTCGCGGTTACAGCGAAGCGCGAAAACAGGTACGCGGAGGGGTTGAGGTATCTTTATATAGGTTGGTATATTAAAGGGGAGGAAAGGATGGTTCGCCTTTGGTACATCAACGGAAAGGAGAGTGTGTCCCTCAACAAAGTCCTGAAAACGGCGTTGAAGTCACACACATTCAAAAGCGATGTAACATTCACCGACGTTCTGTCAGAACTGAAGCGGTATTTCGATGAGTGCGGTTTCAGTGGAATTGAACCGAAGTGGTACACATTGCGCATCCCCTCACCTGAACAGATAAGAAAAATGACGATACAATGCGAATAACCGAATCCCCTGAACATTTGAAAGAGGCGCTTCTTGACGGCACCCGCAACACATACGACAATTTGGACACTTGGTTGCGTACGTTGGAAGTTGCGGAAAAAAACGTGCCCTGCGAAGACCTTTGGTGCATCGAGACGCGTTGCGAGTGGCGTGGAAAGACATTCGACCTGCGCTTGTGGTATCTTGCGGACGAACGTATGAGCGAGTCACTCAAGATAGTGTTGGAGTTGCACAAGCAGTATTTCAACGTCTTGAAACAGAATCAGGACTCGGTAAAACGCAGACTCTTGGAAATCCTTTCCGAATACCTCCAATGCAACACCCCCTATGACGGAATCGTGGCGAACGGTTACCGCGTGGTCGCACCGAAGGACATCGACATACTTATGAAAACATAATCCCTTCTTTCCCAAAACATTTCAAAATAAAAATGCAGTTATGAGGATAAGCGACAGCGAAAACAATGTGAAAAAAAGCATAGACGGAGGAAGGATAACCACGATGTACATCGACACAGGAGACTTCGGCAAACAACTCTATGTGAAATTCAAGGTTGTGCTGAATGACAAAGAAACACAAACGACACTGATTGAAAATTGGGATGCAATCATATATTGCGCGGCAACGCCAAACAAGATGTCGAGAGAATTGTCACACATATATGTCCGATACATAAGCGGTGTTCTCAAATACAGCACGAAGACCATCGTCCCTGAAAGATGCGGCGACGACGCCATTGTGTTCGCTATGCGGTACGCACTTGAGGAGTATATATGGGACAGGGTGTTCAAGAGAAACGTGTCGGCAGTCATTGTCGATGAGTTGACGTTCGAGGATGTCGCCGATTGACGGAAATTGCGCGGATATATCGCCGATATATCGAAAAAAGCATTATATTCAAATAAAAGACTATGGATAACAGCATTTACGAAAATGAAAAGAAGGAACTGAAAACAAAATACTTCGGTTCGTCTGACGCATTGTGCGAATTTGTGAACGAACTTCGGAGAGGCGGTGTGGAACCGAATATCATCGCAATCGTCCCACTCGGAAACGGGGAGGCATACAGACTTTTCTATGAATTATGAGACTGACTGAAAACAAAGATGTCATAAACGGTTGCCTGAAGGATGAGTGCTGTGTCGTATGCCACATTGACGACGACGGCGCAATCAACTTTTTGGACTTCTACGACACCGTTGTGGTAACGGTCGCATTCACGTTGAACGCAGAAAAAAAAGACGGTTGCGAAAAGGTTGTGTATTGCGTGCATACACACAAGAACGCTATGAGCAGGCACATAGCAAAAGCGTCTGAATACTATGACACATATTTGAATTTTAAGGACAGCACGGATGAAACGGGCAAGAATATCTCGATTAACGCATACACCAACGCACAGCAGAGAATGGACGCATACCTTTCTGTATCGGGTTCGGAATCGTTGAACAACAAGTGCATCCTGTTCATAGGGACTGTCAGAATCATAAGCAAGGAATTTTTCAAGACACACACCATAGACGAAATAATCAACATCAGACTATGAGAATAACCGAAAGCGCGAACATATCATCCGCGATAAGCAATGCGGTGGAAATCGACGGCGGGACTCTTGGAAACCCGAATGACGCCGAACGCAAACCTATGCTCGTAGTGTGCGAGTATATGTGCGGTTTCAGGAACAGCGCAGGACGCAGTGTCAAATGCGCGAACATAAACTTCATCGCCGACAGGAACTTCCAAAAACTGTACGAGCGCTACAAGACGGACAGCAACAACGACGCATTGTTCATAGCGCTAAAGGAACGTGTTTTCCTGATAATGAAAATCCATTGCAGGGAAAACGATGAGAAACTCATTCGGACGGAAATCAAGAGCGTCGAGGTAATCTGATTTTTTCGGAATTGTCCCCTTTGGTCTTGTAAAAAACAAAAACGCAGGTTCAATACACCTGCGTTTTTTGTCTGTACATTAAAATTTTTCGGAATTATACCTTTAATCTTGTAAAAATTGTTTCGTTTTAATAACCCATCTGCACCTTGATTTCTTCAATAACATCTTCCAATGAAACAGAAGCGCCGTCAACATTCAATATTTTTGGATTCTTATAATTTGGATTGCTCGTCTTATCGTAGAAAACTACACAGGTTATGTCGTGTGAATCATAATCAAAATAAACATCAAACATTCGTTTACGCATATTACTTTCAAATGTCTTTGACCTTTTTCTTTCCTCTGTCAACCAAACCCAGTCTGAAATGTTACGTTCTACGTCTTCCAATTTTATTAGATTATCAAGTGCATTTGATGAAGCAGAAAATTGTAATTCATCAATTCTTTTAATGTGCGCCATAGTTTCAAATCATATTTTCATTATTTATACGACAACCGAAACATCTCCATCTGCCATATCATATCTACGCACAATGAAAGCAAAACCATTTCCACCACAAAGGTGAAGCGTTTGCTATGTGTTTCCCAATTCAACTTATTGTGAATTTGGTTTACAAGACTAAAGGGAATAATTCCATTTTTTTTCCACAAATGCAAATTTTCGATTTTTTTTATTATATTCAAATGTGGGATTTCCACAGTTGCGTTTTTGAGAGGCACGCAGCAAAACACAGACAACCGCCTCTCGTAACCTAAAACCAAAAAACAATGATTGACGAAATCAAGAAAGAGTTATTGAACAGCGACTACAATGTCTGTTATTCCGAGAACGGTGCAAAGATGTACAGCACGACAGGCAGGAACATCCTCGACCTCTCGTTCAAGGCACCCCAACTCCGTGCCACGAAAGCATCGCTTGACACGCACACGGAGATGCTGCTTGCAAAGGCGGACGCCGAAAGTCGCGAACTTTTCGTGAAGTTCCTTTTCTACCTCCGCGACGTGCGCGGCGGTATGGGCGAAAGAAACGCGTTCCGAAACCTTTTCCTTTGGTTCTGCGACAACGCGGAGGACGACGCCGTAAAACTCCTGAAGTTCATCCCCGAATACGGACGTTGGGACGACCTCGTCTATATTCTCTACAACACCAAGAGCGACAAGGTGAAGCGCTACATCGTCACAATCGTTTCCTCGCAGTTCCTCAAAGACCTTGAGAGCGAAACCCCGACCCTTATGGGCAAATGGATGCCCTCGCCGAATGCTGGCAAGAAGTCAAAGTCGTTCGCAAAGTCCCTCATCAGAGAGATGAACAAGGCGGGTGTGACTGTGAACGAGGCGTCCTACCGCAAGTCCCTGTCGGAACTCCGCAAGAAGATTCAGATTGTGGAGACCAACATCTCCACGAAAAACTATGCGGAGATTGACTACGAGAGGGTTCCCTCCGTCGCCAACACCCGCTATGCGAAACTGTTCCTCAAGTATGACGAAAAGCGTCGCAACGAATATCTCGATTCCCTCGTCAAGGGAGAGAAGAAAATCAACGCGTCCGCAGTGTTCCCGCACGACGTGTGGAAAATGCTCGGCAATGAGACCGCGACCGCAGAGGCGATGTGGAAGGCGCTTCCCGACTTTGTAAAGGGTGACTGCAAAACCCTTGTCGTGCGAGACGGTTCGGGTTCTATGACCTCCCGCATTCCGAACAGCACCACAACCGCATTGGACGTGGCGAGCGCATTGTGCGTCTATTTCTCGGAGCGTATGACGGGTGAGTTCCACAACAAGTTCATCACCTTCAGCAGCACGCCGCAACTCGTCGAGTTTGGCGAGAATATGACCACTATGCAGAAAAAATCATTCCTCCGCCATTACAACGAGTGTAGCAACACGGACATTCAGAAAACGTTCCAACTTCTGCTCGACACCGCCGTGTCGAACAATATGAAGCAGGAGGATATGCCGGGTCAGTTGCTCATCGTGTCCGATATGGAGTTCGACGCCGCCACAACGGAATGGGACTATCAGACCCGCTCATACACAAGACCCGACGTGAACCTCTTTGAGCATATTGCGAAACTGTATGCAGACAAGGGTTACAAACTCCCAAAACTCGTGTTTTGGAACGTCAACTCAAGAACGGGAGTGGTGCCCGTGAAAGAGAACGAACTCGGAGTGGCACTTGTCAGCGGTTATTCACCCGCGGTCTGCAAGATGGTTTTGTCGGAGGAAACCGACCCGTGGAAGAACCTCCTGAACGTGTTGCTCTCCGAGAGATACGCACAGGTGACACTCGCATAGTTTGAAAAATTCCGTGCAATGAGCATTCTGCAAATTTTCCTTATATTCTTCGCACCTCCCCTTGCCGTCATCGACAAGGGGTGCGGTGCGATTTTTTTGGTGTCCGTCCTTCTGCTTTTCGGATGGTGGGCGTCTGTCATAGGGGCGTTGCTGCTATGCCTGTTCGCGCCGAATATGGAACGCAAATACAAGAACGATTAAAATGAATTGATATGAATAACGAACAAAAAAAAGTCACAGGCAGCGGGTTCTCGCTCGGAACCGTCCTGTTCATCGTGTTCTTAATCCTCAAACTGACGCACGTCATCGACTGGTCTTGGTGGTGGGTCACCGCGCCCCTGTGGATACCCGTTGCAATAGCGGTGGGAATCCTTGCGATAGTCGGTCTGATTGTGCTTCTTCACCTTGAATAGAAAACAAATCATCGGCAATATGAAAAGCAAACTGACAAAAATTGGATACGAACTCAAGGACGTTGCAATAGTGCAGGCGGAAATTTCGGACATAGACAGCAGGTGTGACGTCAATCCGAAAACGGAAATTCTGAACAAGTATGATGAGAAACTGCCCGTGTTTGTCGCGCCGATGGCTACTGTCATAGACCGTGAAAATTGGCAGTATTTCACACCGTATTTCACACCTGTCATACCGAGGAGCGCATACAGCGACAGCATCGAAGACTTTCAAACAAGGGTATCCGTCGCCCGCTATGCGTTCGTTTCATTCTCACTCAAGGAAGCGGAAAGGATGACGCACAACAACATCAAAAACCTTACCGAAGAGTGCCGCATACTCTATTCCTGTGCAACGCAGCACCAATGCTCGAAAGTGCACATCTGCATCGACATCGCACAGGGGACTATGAGAAAGATGTTCAATGTATGCAAGGAACTGAAAAGACAACTCGGCGACCACATCGTGATTATGGCTGGCAACATCGCCAATCCGAACGCATACAAACACTATTGCGAATACGGGATTGATTGGGTGCGTGTCTCTGTCGGCACGGGCAGCAGATGCACGACATCCTGCACGACAGGCGTACACTACCCTATGGCGTCGCTGCTTGACGAAATCAACACCATCCGAAAGAAGATGGAACGGAAGAACAAAACAAGACAAAAGTTCCTCCTCAAACCGAAACACATCACGAGTGTCATCGCCGACGGTGGGATAAACTCATTCGACGACATCACAAAATCGCTGGTTTTAGGCGCCGACGCCGTTATGTGCGGTAAGATGTTCAATGAATGCAAAGAGGCGGCGTATGAGGCGAAATTTGCCCTTAACGAGGAAGAATTTATGAAGGGGAATGTCCGTCTGTCGCAAAACAAGGACAACACACTGAAATTATACCGCGAATACTTCGGTATGGGTTCCGAAAAAGCGAAGCGGATTATGGGTTCGGACTCCAACTTTGCAGCGGAGGGAATTTCAAGACCGACCGAAGTCAAGTACAGCGTGAGCGAACTTGCAGAGAAAATCAAATCGTTCATCTGCTCCTGTATGTCCTACACGAACAGCAGGAACCTGTATGAACTTCGCAACAACGCCTCCGTCGTCATTCTTGGAAGCGGGGACTCCCAATACAGGAAGTAATGGGCATAAGACACCTAACGGTCATAAATTGCGACTGGTGCGGTCTTGAGACACCGCTCGACAAAACCACGACGGAAAAGGCGATGAAAAGGTATACCGACATCGGTATTGTGTACAAGTGAAGGCAGTCTGAATGTGTCACAATGAAACTGACTGAAACAAACATCATAAGCGCAAAAAGCGAATTTGAAACCGCCTGCGACAAGTTCCGTGAAAAAATTGAAATCAGACTGACCGTCATATATGACAAGAACTGCATATACGGCACCAATGTGTTGGATTGTTCGGTGAACAACACGGACACCACACGATATATGAGAGCATTGACCGATGATGTTTTCATATTGTATGACGCGACCAATCCGTCGGAACGCCTTTCAAAAATCATACAGATGCAAACCGACTCCGCAAATGCGTTTTTTGCAGGAGGTGTGGACTATGAACTGACCAATAAGTGCGACACGCTCAAAAACGAAATCAAGGAATATTTGATTGAAAACGGGTTCTATGCAGAAAGGTTCCGTATTCTGTATTCAAAGAATTTTGAAGTGGAAGAGTTCGTCAAGAGTATTCACAAACTAACCAATGCCTGATATATCGCCGATATATCAGTTTCTATAAATAATAACAGAAAAATATACAAAACGAATATGACGCATATAATGAAAATTGATGAGATGGCAAGTCTCTCAAATGCGAGTGTCCAATCAAGCAAAATGGAGCAATGGCATAAAGGACAGCGAAGGCAGAACGTGAAAGCGTGTTCGGATGAAAAACTTATGGCATACTATAAGATTTGCCTTGACAAAGGTTATGTGATGGAGGCAAGCATTCTCTATAAAGAAATTGTGGACAGAGACCTTCAGGATGATGTCCCCGAAATGATGTTTGAGAGAGTGGACGGAAAACTTGACCCCGACACCATCTGCAAGTACATTGAGAACTATGTGAACAAAATAGGGGATTCGGGAGAGGATTTGTTCAAGACCGTGGAAGGGAATTGCGTGTATTACAGTTGGGGTCGCGACGAAAGACTTGCTGCTTCGGAGGACTATGACTGTATGATTGACAAAGACAATATGGTTATGAAAATGAATGCGGATGATAGTTCACCGATTGACCTTAATGACACGCTTGAAGTAATCAATACCATCAATGGCGAATTGTTCGTGTCATAGACTTGATTGTCATACACTTGATTAGATTGTGTATCAGTTTATTGAAAAATAAAAAAAAAACGCAGGTAACCGCCTGCGTTTTTTATATAAGAGAGAATATATAACAAGATTAAAATGAGACAATTCCGTTTGTTTTTGATTTCCGTGTCCATTCCATTTTATAGTGGGGTTCCCGATATTTACCTGTTATAGGAATCAAACACAATTCCGCAGAACCCTCCGACAGGGTTCGGCAGTTTCGGTATTCTATGGACAAGCGACATTTGTACCTCTTCCGAACTGAACTTGTCCACACACCCGTACAAAGCGTCAAGGTCAGGACTTCTTAAAATTCCGTGAACGCATATTGAACCATTGTCGGTGTTGTCGTCCTTCGACAATGACACAAAGTCAAACTTTCCGTGCAGCAGATGTCTGATTGTCGGTTTCCTGCTGTCATTCACAAACTCCCCAATGATGTCAAAGACATTGTCTTTTTTGGCAATCATATCTTGCAGAATGTGGTATGCCGATTCCATTTCGACACGGCGACCATAGGCAAGAACAGTTCTCACAGTGACATACAAATCAAATGTGTCCTTGTATTTTTCAGAAGGAATCACGACGACACCGCAAAATTTGCCTGCCGATATATTTTTCGTTTCACTCAATCTCATATAGTTTCCTTTCGTTCAAGTATGTCGAACCTGTATGCTCGGCGACCTATGTATTTGCGTATGACAACGTTGAAACCGTTTTTGTTCAGGTCATCTATGTGGAACGCAATCCTTGAACGGGGATTCACGTTCGGCAGCACGCCTTTTATGACAAGACAACTTCCGAAATCGTATATGTCCGTCACCTCGCCGACTATAACAGTGACGACACCGAAAACGAGCGGCGGGGGGTTCTCTTCGGAAACCAACTCCCTGCATTCACACAAAGGGTCATATTCCCCGATTGGAATGTCATAGGAAACGTTTGCCGTTTTGACGGTGACGGAAATGTACAGGTCGCAGGTTTGCTCGTTGTAACTCCAATCCACACGCTCGTCGAAGTCTATTGCGGATTTCAATGTCTTGCTGTCGCTTATCATAACATTCAAATGTTTTTCACCTCTATGTGTTCACTCGGAAAGAATAACTCGTGTATGCACACAAACGAATGTGTGTTCAGGGAGTCCACAATCCTTGAAAATCTTTCAACGTGTTTCTCAATCCGCGACCCGTGTGAATCATAAGAATACCACACGTCGCGCATATACCCTACTATGCGCAGTTCCCCGTTGATGACCGCGCATTGCTCGACCGTTCCGTGACGGACGTCCTTGCCTGACACGAACTTGATTGTGTCGTTGGATTTCAAAAGGATGTTCTGTATGCTGTTGTAACCATCAAATACTGAACATTCAACCATATTTCCGCAGAAACTGAAAACCCTTTTCGCCCTCACCTCGAAGCGTATGCGCATTCCGTCGAAATCACCCCAATAATCTATGTGTGCATAACCGTCGTCCGCATTCACCAAATTGGATAAAATCTTGCTGTCGCTTATCATAATTCTATGTTTTATACCAATGTCGCGCAAATATTCGCAATGTTCTCGATACACCATACCGTTGGTTTTCTTTCGCCGAACTCGTCTGACAGGTAGTTGTATATTTTCGCGCGTTCGCTTTCCGTAGTGCATAACCATACACCCTCAATCAGGACGCAGAGCGTCCCCCCAGGCATCGTGTATGTAAAGACATTCACGACCGTTCCGTTTCTTATGTCCCCGATAACGATTTCGTCTCGACCCTCTTTCAGAAGGACGTTCATCTTTCGGTTGAACTCCGAGAGCGTCATACCTTGATGCTGCATATCGGTCACGAAAATATGGAACCCGACGGAACCGTTGACTGTCCAAAAATGGATTTCGCTTCCCTTTTCGTGGAAACTGCAACTGCCTTTCAATATGTTGTTGTCGCTTATCATCGGTTGTTGTTCAATCTTGTTTCAAAATGACGCAGCAAAGTCCGTCGAGTTTTTCTATGCAGGTCGCGACAGGCGGATGCTTGCCAAAACTATTCTCCAATGTCTCGTATGCCTTGTAAGCAAACGCATAATTGTCGAAATGGATGCTTCCAACAATCAGAACCGTCCCGTCGTAACACTCGTAAACCTCATCCACCGTACCTTCCTGCTCACTTTCGGAAATCATCACTTGGTTGTTTCCTGTGCAAATCCTGTCTTGCAGCTTTTTGATAAATTCGTCGGCGGTCATAAGACTTGGAGGTGCGACGGAGAAAAAGAAATGGACTCTGCACCCTTGTATGCTGAAGTACGCCCCGTTTTCATTCGTTTTGAAGCAGCAGTCTTTCAATATGTTGTTGTCGCTTATCATATCAAAAATCGGATTTCACTTTCAAATGGATTAGGACACCTGACCGCAATACTTCCCTACATCGAGCATAAAGAAGTTCAATGTGTCGGAGGTGGCGTATCTTGACGTTATTCTTTCGTAAAATGCCTCCGCTTCCTTACTTGAACTGAATTGGAAATACCCGTCAATCGCAACGTTGTTCTCACTCCAAGGGGATTTCCACGCATTAGTGACAGTCCCGTCGCCGAACTCCCCGAACTCCCCGAACTCAACTTTGTTCGACCCGCTGTCAATCCTGTTGAGCAGTTTATAGACAAGTTCACCTGCGCTTTTTATGTACCCGTCAGGCAAAGTCACGACGTCGCGCAGAAAAATGCGGAAGTTCACCACATACGAAGTCATAACCCAACATATCATCGAGTTGCCGTTTCCGATTGGGGTGTGTTCGCAGGTTGCTTTCAGTATGTTGTTGTCGCTTATCATTTATATTCCTCAATAATCCAAAATGTAGTGATGTGTCATTGCAAAATTAACCGTGTCATAACCGAATTTCCTTATTTGGAACCCGTCGAGTTCAAGGCGGCACAGGTGTTCCAAAATATCATTTTGCCACTGACTCCCATTGAAATGACAGTCCGCCGTGATGCAACCGCCGACAAGAGCAATCCTGTCTATGTGTGCAACCCATCTTCCTACATAGATTACGTTCGAGTCGCCTCCGTCCACGGCGTGCTTCATTTGCTCATAGAACGTTTCAATGTCCATCTTCCTCCAAAGCGCCCCGTACACCGTGCTAACCGTGAACGAAAAGCGCAGCATCGCCACACCTCTGCAATCGGAATCAACCCAATGCACGAGGTTGTCGGGCAGCATTTCACAGGTTTGTTTCAATACGTCATTGTCGCTTATCATTGCAATCATATTTTTGTCAGCATACAATCAGACCGATTTCTTCCGTCAGTTCAAGGTATATCACGCTCAATTTCCGCCTTTTCAACTTTTTGAATACGCCCATATTGAAGTTTGTGGCAAATTCATCACTTGACGGTATAGACCCGTTCAACGCGACCATCCTGCTGTATCTTTTGACTTCCGTGAAACGTCCAGCAATGCCGTCTATAAGGACTTCATTCTTGAGACTTTTTATCCTTGCACCCAATTTTTCGCACAACCCGTCCTGTTCGACCTTTCCGCCCCATATATCCCTCGCGGCATAGACATACAGAATGAAGTCTATGCGGTCGCCGAACTTCCAATACACTATGCTGTTATCTGTTTCATTGTTGACACAGCAGCATTCTTTCAATATGGGGGTTGAGGTTATCATTGCGGATTGGCGCTTACAAATTGACTTTTTACAGATTGACTTTTACAGATTGATTGTCAGATTTTTCTCCTGTTCAAATTCAATGGGGCAGTACCCGATGAGGGTTTCGTCCTTGTACTCCCTGAAGAAGTCGTGTGAGTATATGACGATATTGGGGAATATCTGCAACGTCGTTATTTTGACGGACTGCTCCGTCACGTTTTTCAACTTGTCATAGTCGTACTTCACGGACGTTCTGCGCACCTTCACGAAAAAGAAGTCCCCTTTCTTTTTGAGAAAGTTGACGGTTTCCCTGTTCATCGGCATTTTGCAGGATACAAATTCAGGTTTCATCACTTCTTGATTTTTTGTAATTCGTTATAATGTTCCTGATACAACTTCAGGTTATGGAGTTTTCTTTTAATGTTGTCCTGATTGATTAGGAGTACACGAACCTCTTTCTCCAATTTTTTCAATTCGGACTCATAGACCTTAATGCGTTCCGACTTGTCAACGGCATAGTCATTCGGGTCTTTGATTTCCGAGAGAACCATACAGTCATTGTGCGGGAACCCGCGCATTTGGAACATAATGCAGTCGGGGAGTTTCTTGATGATGAAATCCAAGATGACCTCCTTTGACGGGTTCTCACCAACTTTTCGTATGAATGAGCGCAGGTCGTTCTTGCTTATCAAAGAAATGAGGTTGGCGACCTGCATAAAAGGTTTGTCCTCCTCCACGAATGAGAACCCGTGCCTGCATTCACCGAAGTACATTCTCTTGTCAGACAGGTCTTGTGCGGATATTCGTTTCATTCCTAACGACCACCAATTTCCACAGTAGTCCTTATTGGCACTTCTCAACACTTTGATTTTGCCGCGAATGTGCTCTTTAAGGTCTTTTACGTTCACGGAGAACATCAGTTCCGTTACTTTTTCAAGATTCTTCATAGTTTGTTGTTTTTAATTTTACCAAGTTTCAAAAATTTTGTCGTTCGGATTCTATGACCACAACCATCCCGAACAGCACCGCCTCCGCGCTTGACGTTGCAAGTGCATTTATTATGCCATTTGTCAGCATTTTGACAGATTCCCCGTTGGGTTAAGTGTTATTGCAACATCTTCAAGTGTTGCCTCATTCAAATCAATAACTTCGGATGTATAGGGATAATGCCGCTTTCCCGTGAAGTAATCGGTAAACCCCCAACTACCATTTTCATCCTGTTTGAAGAATATTCCGATATGGAGTTTCATATCCTTTTTTGAATGAAAGAGGTAAACATCACCATCTTTTGTGTTCGTGTCTTCGGGATTGAACTCTTTGAATCCGCCTAAATAAACCGCTCTTTTCATATTTGCTTGTTTTTGTTATTTTTGTTTTATTTTTTACCAAGTTTTCAAAAACTTCGTTGTTCAGATTCTGCGACTTTGAAGTTTCAACATTCTCTTATGTTCTCTAATCTCATCCTTTGTGGCAAGACGGAACAACATACCGACCGAAGCCTTCTCGGAGTGATTGTCATCATACATACAACGGTCTTTGTGACACTTGTAAACCTTTCCTTCTGTGAAAGACGAACCCAATTTGTGCCAGTCCATTATGCACATATAATAACGGTCTTTCTTTACTGTGACCACTTCATTCATATTTTTATCTTTTTGTTTTTATTACCAAGTTTTCAAAAATTTTGTCGTTCGGATTCTGCGTCCTACACCGTGTACTCTGCCATTAAACGGGTTCAGCGCGTGTACACGCTCTTCCTTGCACACATAGACATTACCGACCAAAGTCGGTTCACCGAAACGGTACACATATCGGTTGTTCATCAACGAGTTCTTGATGTATGGGAACAACTTGTAAAAATTGTCCCAAATCTTTTTGCTGCGTTTCAGTGACGGCACTCTCACCGTATATCCGCTCTCGCACGGTCTTCCACTTGTGTTGTAATAATCTTTGTTGTCCCTGCCTTTCTTTTCATCACAAAAGAGTGTCGGATATTTTGCTCTGATTTTCTTTTTCATAATTGTTCTTTTATTGAATATAATAAAAAAATCTATAAATAATGAAAAATTGAGAAAAATGGAAACCCCTCTTTTTGAAATCACGCTCGGTCGAACCACAAACGGATGTCTGTTCGGTTCTATGACACCCGCAGACCTGTTTTTATGGATTATGCCGAAATTGGTTGAGGTGTTTGACACACAGGTTCCGAAAGTGATGAACCCAATGTACTCCAATGAGATGTCACCCGCCGCCGTGAAGTTCCTGACAAAGGACGGGAAACTTGCTGCCCTGTACAGGAGGGAGGTTATACGCACACAGTTCTCACGCCTTATGCCGTTCTCTCCGCCGAGCAGTTACAAGAGTGTCTCACACAACGTGGTTTGTGTGTACGATATGGCGTTCTGTGAAAAGGTGAAGGAACTGACAAACGGAGCGATTGATATGGTGAAACTTGCAAGATATAAATAATGCAAGTATAAATTTTGAGATATGGCATACATTATGACAATAGACGAGATGTCATCAGTCAACGAGCATTGGGAGATGGCGGAGGAGATGGGTTACAAACCGCAGACGACATTTTGGGAAGACTTCACCATCGCCGACAGGTTCGGCATAAACGCAATCAAGGACACCTACAAAAGGGCATTCAACGAATGGAAGGACAACTACATCTACCTGACCGAACTCGTGATGGTTCTCAACCACAAGATTTGGCAGTGGTATGAAAGGAACGACAAATTCGCCGAACTCTACAACGACCTGTGGAAAGAGGCGGACGAATACGCGGTGAACAACCTCAAAGGAAAGGAACTCGACTATTTCTACAGCACGACGGACTAACCGAACGCCACCTGTAAAAAATAAACGGAATTATCCCTTTTAGTCTTGTAATATATTTATGATTGATTTTTCACGTCACAAAAATACAACTTTTTTGAAAAATTAACTTTATAAATATCAAAAACTAAATACTATGCCGATACGCCACCATTGCCCCCCCCCACAACAACTACTTATATTGGATATGCCGTTGTCCTATGGCGACATCACAGACCATATAAGCGGTGCGTCCTTGTATAACAATGGAAAATATGCTTGGAACAGTTCGTTGAATGCCTATGTGTTTTCACAAACTGGTAGTAACGGCGACAGCAATGTTGCGTGGATAAACAATGTGAATCTGTACCCAATAGCGCAGACAGACCTATGGATTAAAAGAGAATTTGACGCTAATGTCACAAGAAAAGGGGACAATAGTATATTTACTTTGGCATCTGTGTCAAAAAACCAATATGCGTTTTGGCCTCCGTTCACCGCTTTTATCGGTATGGACACCCATTCATTGAACACTTGGTATCACTTTGAACACGAACTTAAAATTGTTGGAGGCGCAACTGTAATAAATACAGGGTTTGGCAATTTAAGTTATAGACAAAACCAAAGCGCAACAAGGTTGTATTTTACTTGTGGATTTTATTCTTCACATTCAAATTATTCAATAGCGATAAAAAATCTAAAATATTGGGATTTGGCATAGCATCTGATTGATTTTAGGATGCTTAAACAAATAAAACTTTTGATTTCATCAAGACAAATTTCAGATAATGTTTGAAATATAGTCACGCCGCCACCCCGTTAATTCCCAATCCCAACAAGTGTTCCCAAGCACTTTCAATGTCACGGTGGTTCAATCTGAAGCAAAATTCATCAACATATTCACAAGACTAAAAGGGATAATTCCGAAACAAAATCCTGCTAATAGCAGGATTTTTTTTTTTGTTGGTTTGAAATATGTACAAGTGAAAGTACAAGACTAAAGGGACAATTCCAAAATACTATTAAGAATCTATACGTGATATTTTACACATTGCTGCAAGTTTCATTTATTTTATCTATTGCATAGATTTATAAATACACAAAAACCTGTTTATGGACATAAAGTCGTTGCAACCACATACAATAAGAAGCAGGAAGTCCCCGTTCAAGCAGGGGTACTACAACCCGTTGTTCCCCGCCAAATACTGCGGGAAGATGCCGATAATCTACCGTTCAAGTTGGGAGTACAAGGTGTGCAAGTTCCTCGACGAGTCGTCGTCCGTGATAAAATGGGGGAGCGAATGCCTTCGCATAAACTACTTCAGCATAATAGACGAAAAGTACCACGAATACTTCCCCGACTTCTACTTCGAGTACAAGACGGGGGACACTGTGCGCAAAATCGTCGTGGAGGTGAAACCGAAGAAAGACCTGACGCCTCCTGTCAAACCGAAAAGGGAAACACCCAAAACCCTTGAGAACTACCAACGGCAGGCGAAGGTGTATATAAAGAATATGGAGAAGGCGAAGGCGTGCAGGGCGTATTGCGACAAATGCGGTATGGAATACAAGTTCGTCACGGAAGACTCGAAACTCAACTTTTAGAACAAGGTTCAGATGGCGGTTGCAGGAAGGCGCCTGTTTTTGAAGTTAGACACAACCTCGCTTGAAACAGGGCGCTTTTTTTTCAATTTTCAGAATAAGCGCCAAAGGAATCGGAACTCGGACGTTTAATTCAAAAAATACAAAAAAGACCGCCTTGAAGCGGTCTTTAAGTTTGGAGATATATCGGCGATATATCAACCTATCTTTTATCCAAGTACATTTGGTATTCGCGTTTTGCCTCGTCTGTTGTCGGTTCACAGAAACCGTCCATTGTCAGTCCGTTCCCGTTAGCGAGTTCATATATGTCAAGGTCGAGTTCGTTCCATTTTTCAACATCGTTTCCAATGGTGTCGGCACAGTAGGCATAGTACATAGCGTAACCGATATACTGCGTGTCAAATTCATTGATTTTGACAATCCATTCGTTGAAATCGTTTGACATAAGCGACGCAAACCCAGACCTGCTTGAATGCCTGTCGTTTATCACCTTTGCAATGACATCACTGTGTTCGTTCATTTTTTCAACAAGTGCGCTTTCAAACTCACCGTTGTTGCCGACAATCAGTTTTGCATAGATGACGTCGTTCCTGAAGTTGTATTCTCTCGGAGACCAAAATTCGCTAAATTCAAGTTTGAACGTGTTTCCGAAAACCTCCCTGTATCGTTTCTCAATTTCGGTTGTGTAAAATTCCCCAAGTTCTTTTTTGAACGTGTCGAGGTTCACTTTCCATTCATCGAAATTCGCGTGTTCAGGAAGGTGCCCGAACATATTCTCGAACTCGTTGCTGTCGATTAGTTCAATGTCTTCAAGGTCACCCCAAAGTGTGCCATAGGTTCCTGGGAACGACCACAGACCTATTTCACCCTCACTGTTCGATTCGTTGAGTTTGTGCCCGAAGTTTGTGGCGACGAACTCGTCTATTCTCATTATCTTCGTCATAGTTTTCAATTTTATGTTTCTGTCTATATAATGTTTTTCCTTGACTTGTTTGCGTTTTTTCTTCACCGAAAGGTGGTCTGCGAAATCACTGACCTGTTTCTTTGTCATAGACTTTGCCGCGTCAAGGACGCTTTTCGGGGCGTCTTTCTTCTTTGCGGTGCCGTTCTGCACGGACTGCACCCATTTGAAAAAATTCTGCTGTTTATCGCTTACGCTTGGCATTTGCAAAAAAATATTATGATATATTTATACGTTCGGTTAAAAACACAAAACTTTTTGTTATATATAGTTTATAGTCAATAAACAAATCACAATGGAACAAGATGCTGTAACCTGCGCGAGGTTCATACTCTCGCTTCACAACGACGGATACTATGTGGACAAGGAAACCCTTGCCGCCGCAAAGAACATTATGGACGACTATGTCTATGAAAACGACTGCACCGACGAGATAGACGACGGATTGGACGAGTATTACGACGACCCGATGTTCTAATATGGCGAGACTGACAGACATCGGCAACACGCTGACAGTCCCGAAGCGCATATTCACGGAGACTGTCGACCTGTGGAAAAGCGTCAGGGAGGAACTGTCAAGACTCGGTGACGACGCAGACCTCAACCACTTCGACGTTTCGCAGATAATCAATATGCACGCGTTGTTCTCCACCACAAAATTCTGCGGGGACGTTTCCCTGTGGGATGTCTCAAACGTGGAGATAATGGAAGGTATGTTCGCATACACGAAATTCAACGGAAGTCTCGACCTTTGGGATACAAGTAACCTGATAAACTCGTCGAGAATGTTCCACAAGTCCGATTTTGACGGGCACGGGATAGAGAAATGGGACGTCAGAAACGTGAAGTACGCGCAGATGATGTTTTCTATGTCCAACTTCAATTCCGACATAAGCGGTTGGAACCTTGAGGGGATAATTGATATGTCGTATATGTTTTTCGGAACACCGCTTGTATATTCTATGGAACCGCTTGTCAAGTATGTCAGGTTGATAACCGACGTGACAGGTATACTTGACGATACCAAATCGTATAAATACCCACGCAATGTTTTCAACAATCAGAGAAAGAAACTCCTGAAGGAAGAAACGCCTAATCCAACAACTTGAAAAATGAAAATATCAGAAAGCGGAATCGGCAGGTCAATTCGTTTCAAGTCAGTCAGTGTGAAAAATTGCAGTGAACTGATACGAATATGCCTCAATGAATGCAAAACGAACGGCAATGACGCAGACCTCAACTTCATAGACGTCTCACAGATAGAGGATATGTCGCATCTGTTTGTGAACGCCGATATGCGTATGGACATAAGCGGATGGGACGTGCGTAACGTCAGGAACTTCGACACTATGTTCGCGGGGAGCAGCATTTTCTGCGACCTCTCTATGTGGGAGTTCGGGGACACACTCACTATGAACAGTATGTTCAAGCAGACAAAATTCACCGACGACTCGCAGAACGCCCTGTCGGTATGGGACGTATCGAACGTCAGGATGATGTCGTCTATGTTCGCGGGGAGCAACTTCAACGGGGACATCTCGCAATGGAATGTCTCGAACGTGATAGATTTCTCAAGGATGTTCGAGGGAAACTGCACATTCAATCAGGACATTTCGACGTGGAATGTGAAGTCCGCCTGCAATATGACAAGAATGTTCTACATCTCCAATGTTGAAAGCAGGCTGTATGAAGAATGGGTGTCGCACGGGAACCTCAACCCCCAAAAATGCTACACGTTCTTTATGTTCGACAAGGAAGAGTTTTTCCAATGATACAGAAAACAAAAAAAAACGGAATTGTACCTTTAATCTTGCAAAAAGCGTATTTTTGCAAGATTTTTATTATATTCAATAAAGAGATATAAAAATAATGCTATGCCGCACATTAAAAAGGTTTCTGAAATGACAAATGAGTCCGTATCCGATACGATTAACCGCATTGGAATGATATATGAAATGGCAGTTCCATTGAAAAAATACAAAGAACGTGTAGATGGACTACGTTTTCAACTTGTTGAAAATTGGTGTTTGTGTAAATACTGTCAATTATTTGACTGCACAAATATAAATTTTACACATTGGATAAATGAATTAAAAGCAAGTATAGACAATTTGAAATTCCTTGATATTAAAGACAATATCAGCAAAGAAAAAACATTGAAAAGGATGCTTATATCCGATTATGATTATAATGAATCTGAAATGATAAAAAGAATTACCGCAGAAAAATTCAAAAAAGAAAACATTTCAGATTTAGAAAAAATCGAAACGGTTTGTACAGCATTCACAAATGATGTTGACAACATCATAAATGTCATTTCAAACAATGAAATTATAGTTGGTGATTATTTGCAAGAAACATTTGAAGTATCGGAAAATTAACAGACATCCATTCCATTGATATTTTTTGATTTGATGCAACAATACCAAAATGGATAATTCCAAACAAAAAAGACCGCCGTTTGGCGGTCTTTCTTTTTTGCAGGTGGATTAGATGTGCGGCATACTGATGTTCGGCATACTCGGCATCTTGAAGTTGCTCTGCGCCTGTTTCATCATATCGCTTCCCATCTTCTGCGGGTTCATATTCATACCCTCCTGTTCCTTGTCCTGCTCCTCCTTTCTTTCCTTCAGAATCTTTTCGTACTCTTCGAGGGAGATTTCGTACTCCCAATACTGCATCGCGTCGATTTCCGAAGGTTGGATGTGCCAATTCTCCATCAGCAGAACCCTTGTCCTAAAGAAGTTCGTCAAGTTGATTTGAAATAGGCGGAACAAATAGCGATTTGAATCCTCCTCGTACTTCCTGTCCATCGTCACTTGTGGTCTGAAACATCACGGGGATTTCCATATCCCCTCCGCAAGACTCGCAACGGACGTGGATGTTCGGGGACATTCCGACTGTCGCATTTATTTTTTCAATCATTCTGTAGATGAGGGTGAACTTCGTGGCGTCCCAATTCTCGAACTCGGTTGCGAGGTTGAACACGTCCTTCTCCTTGAACTGGCGCCAATCACGACGGAAGAACGGGATGATTTGCACGAGCGCTTGGTCCCAATGCTTTTGGTTCTGCGTCCTTTCGATTGCCCAATCCCTCACAATGCTTGTCACACCGATGGTCGGCGGGGCGATTTGGATTGTGCCGTAGTGCTTCGTCTTGATTGAATAGCACTTGTTTTCGGGGTCGTAGTATTTCTCCAACTGCGGGTCAGGTTCGGGTCTTTCGAGCATATCGCTCGTCAGTTTCACCTCCGTCTGCGGTTTGCAACCCGGTGTCTTGCACGCACCGTCAGGAACAGGGATGTTGATGACGGTCTCTCCGTTCTTGAACGTGAGTTCCTGAATCCTCTTGATGAGATAGAAACGGTCGTGCTCAAGCAAGTCCTTGTAACTGCCGGGCATACCTCCGAAGGAAACCTTCGTGCAGTTTGCAAGCATATAGTTCATCTTGTCGATGATGTCGTTCGGATTGCTTTCGTCCATCATTGAGTATTCGCGGATTTCACCCACACGGCAGGCGCGGATGTGCACGCTTATGTCGTCCGCGTAGAAACGACCTTCCGACGGGAAGTTCTCAATCGGAACCCGAACATAGTTCAGAAGCGAGTTCATACGCTGCACTTCAGGGTCGTTGTCCAACTCATCCCTTGTCATAAAATTCGGGCGGTTTCCTGGGTTCTTCACCTTGCCGAGGTCTCGCACAGGTTCGTGTTCGTCGGGTCTGCCGTACACATTGCCCGCGCCGAGTTCCATAGGCACTTCGTTTGAGGTTTCGTTTCTTTCGGAAAATTCTTTGATGAGGTCTTCCTCATACTGTTTTGTTGTATCGTCTTTTGCTGACATAGTATTTTATTTTTTTATGTTAAACACTTTGTGAACTGTTTCCACCCTAAAGGTGGAATCTTCGTGATTCAACGATGCTGATTGTTTTGGATGCTTTATAGCGTTCAAAATTATTTCCCGCATCTCCACACGCTTAAATTCGGTGCGTCCCACACCTACATTTTATTTATAATTGTTTCATTTCATATTCAACCTTGAAATGCTGAATCTTTCACAGAACGCTTTGTAATTTCCTGTAGTTCGCGTCAAGGTTCTCCTTCAGGTAGTCCGAAACGACCTTTCCGCTGTTGATGATGCTTTCGTACACATCCTGCGGAACATTCAGGTACTTGGTTATGTTGCCATCCGAATAGGTTACAATCAAGTCCTTCGTTATGGAGGAGTACACCACATTCGTGATTGTCGGTTTGTTTTCTGTTATCATAGTGCAAGTTTTATTTTTCTTGATTCCTTGTCCACGCTCACAATCTTGACTTTCAGATGTTCGCCGTTCGTTGCGCTTTCATTGTACGGGAGCGTTCCGATGATGCCGTACTTCAACTGCACGAGGGTGAACTTCTTCGAGTTCCCGACAACCACGCCGTCCATAACCGATTTCGGTTTGAACTCCTCGTCAACCTTCTCGTCCCATATCTTGCGCGTCCTGAACGTCTGTGTGAGAAGCAACTGACCGTTCTGCTCATAGTCGATTTTGAACTTGAGTTCGGTCTTTTCAACCTCTATCATATTGCTGTTGAAAAGTTCCTTCGTCTCGTCGTCCATATCGGCATAGGACAGTTTTCCTGCAAGACACTCGTTGAATGTGATGAGCAAATATTCGTGCTTGCGCATCGTGACAACACCTGTGAACTCATTGTCCCTCTCTTCCTGCATAACCCTGTCAAGCACGGTCGGTTTGATTGCCTCAAGGAAAGCGGTGTGCGAAACGACAACGATGTCCCGCTGCATATTGTACATAGTGGGTATGACCATCACATCGGTTCCGACAATGCTCTCGAAGTCCTTCAGTTTGTAAAGACTTGCCGTGCTGCCAGGCATAAAGCACTTCACTCCCTGAATGGTCACATAGTAACCTCCGTTGATACACTCGTCTATATGCGCTGAATAGGCATTGGACGTGTTGTGCGTCACTGCGGCGGCACGCAATTCGTTCTTGACCGCAAGTTTGATTGAGTCCTTGATTGAAATGTTGATGCCATTTTTCGTGTTTGCGGCGACGGGAATCTTGTACTTGACACCGACATCGAAACTCGACACTACTTCTTCGGGTTCGCTCTCAACGGGCATTTGGTAGTCATACTTCTTGTTGAGGTCTATCACGAACTTGTCGTCAGTCCTTTCGATGGTCACGTTTTCAAGCAGCTGGTTGCTTCCTGACTTTTCAAAGTCGGAGATGTCCTCAAGCGTGCTTCCGCCCCAACTTGCCCTGTACTTGTTGATACAGTCTAAAATGTATGGTTCTGTTGAAATGATTTTCTCGCCGTTCTCAACGGGGACATTGATGGTTTTTTGTTCCAATGTGTCACCATCACTTACACATACTTTCTGAATTTGCATCCAATTAGAGTTTTAAGGGTTAATACTAAATTCAACTACAATATATCGCCGATATATCAATACCGACAATATATTTATACGGGTTGTTTTTCGGTCTTTTTCAGTTTCCATTATATTCAAGAAAAACTATGAGACTGACTGAAACGGAATTGTTGGAACATTCTATGGTGAAACCAAAATGCAACGGTTTCAACATATTCGAGGGTGAAATATCGTACAGGAAGTACGAGTTCGTTATGAATGTGAAATGCTGCATAGGTGCGAGCGACAAGTACTACGGAAACCTCGCATTCGACGACACAATCTCAATATATTTCAACAGGAACGCAAGGTCTGCCGAATTTGAAAAGGCATTGGTGGAGGACGGCATTTTCGGAAAGATTGCCGATATGGACACAAACGGCATAACCGAAAAGACAGGCGACCTTAAACAGGGAGTGGTTCTGACACGGGACGCGCGGAACACCACACTGACAATCCACGTCAAATCCGTCGAGATAAAGTTGCGGGATTGTAACGGCAGGAAAGCAATAGCGGACTATATGGAGAATGTGATGCGGTCAAAGGACGACAACCGTTATGAAATTCTCGCCGTGGAGGAAATCAACGTCAGCACGAACATATCATACAATCCAAATTTCTGAAAAATTCCATTATATTCAACAAAAAGAAAGAAAAATGGCAATACTGCGAAAGAACTCGACTGTCGTAAGACAGTATTCAGCAACAGGTGAATTTATCGCCGAATACCAAAGCGTCACGGAAGCGGCACGGGCAACAAACATAAACGCAACATCAATCTCAAATGCGATTTGGTGGAAGGCGAACCGAACCGCCAGTGGATACATTTGGTTGCTCAAGGACGAAAACATTGGAGAAATCATTGAAAAAAACCACATAGACGCGGAACGGAAACTCTTGGAAAAAAAGAAATCCAAAATAGGTAAAAGGAAAAAGGAGAAATACATCGAAATCGACTGGCGCGTCGAACGCGTCAACGACTACATCTTCATTGAAAAACCCACATTGTCAGGTTCAGACCTATGTCTCCGATGCGCACTGAACTCCAACGGGGAAGCGTGCCTCCCCTGTCGAAAGGATGAACGCAAGGACGGGAAACAGGGTTATTGGAGATATTCAAAATATGTCCAACTTTGATGATTTTACATTATATTCAATAAAAGGACTATGAGCACGAAAGAAATCAACAGCACAATCTCCATCGGAGTAACGATTCTTATAATAGGCGTGATTACGCTCGCGGTGCAGTTGTTTCTGTTGTTTGAACAGACCAAGACCGTGGTGTGGGAAACCGAAACGGACATAACCTATGTCTATGAAAACGACACGACGCAGAGACACATCACATACAGAGACTTCCTGTTCACCAAAGGGGGTGTTACCGATATTGTCATCACGACGAACTACGGGCGCGGATATTCTGACAACTTCAACCTGACGCACGACATCGTGTACATTCCAAGCGGCAAGCGGGAAGAGAAAAAGGCGTGCGTCGGCGGACTGACAGGAAAGGCGATGGTGCTGAATGCCGTTACGAAAGCAAAAATAAAAGAAAATTAAAAAAAAAAAACAGATATTATGAAAGAACTTATCGAAAAACTTCGCGAAATCATCGCGGAAAAACTTAAAAACAGGGAGTTTGAAATCACGAGTCTCGAACGCAGTACAGTAGAAGGATATGTCGACTGCAAGTTCACAATCGAAGGGTACGGATTCTTCGCCGCCTTCAACAAGAAAGGGTTCATCTGTTGGCACGACTATCCGACATTCGGAGAACCTGAACTGACAGAGGAGGAAACAAAGTCCCTGTGCGACGAAATCCACCAAAGATGGAGCACCATCTACAAGGAGAAACTCGCGAAGGAAATCAGACAAAAGCAGCAGGAACTCGAAATGCTCTAAACGCGCATTTATATGGAACGCTCCAATCTTGAACAGGAAAATAAAAAAGACATTATGTATTATCAGGAAAACGAACGGGTTTCTATGCACTTCGGAACCGACTTCGAGCGGCAACTATGGAACGACGGTGAGCACGCTATGCACTTCGACCTCGACGACGACGCAGTTGTCGCAATCGTGAAGAACTGCGTGGACAACAGAAAAGACATAGACAGATGCTGCACAATGGACAGTCTGAAATGGAACCTCATACCAATCAGTCACATTGAAAACTATATGAAGTACATCACCCGCTACAACGCGGACGTTGTTTCAAAATGCTTCAACTACCTCCTGTCATTGAGCGACATACACAGAAAGGCGTTCCTAATCTGCGGGAGAATGTATGCGGCGGAACAACTGAAACTCGAAACCAGCGAGACTGAAGAAATACGGAACTATCTCATCCGATATGGTCTGTATGACTATATGTGCAAGTTCAACGAATGTGTAGGAAAAATCCTGAACAATGAAAGTTAGCGACATCAAAAAAGTGACCGTCCTGTGCGAAACAAAAGACGGCAGATACATCGCAGGCGATTCCTGCGACAGGGAACTCATCTCCCACATTGCGGAGAAAATCAAGTTCGTGGAGATAAAACCGAACTGCGTCCGAAAAATAGACGCTGACAAAATAACTGTGAAAGAAAAACAAAAACTATTCTGACGATGGACAGCGACAATATCTCCCTGATTTCCGAAATGGAGTATCAGGAGGAAAGAGACACAATCAAAATCCTTTCACAAGGCAAATACAGGGGCAGGGAGTTCAAAATCCTGTCATACGGGACACACCCCTGCATATACCTGAAAATAAACAAAACCGAAAAATACTACGGTTGTGATTACGAAAGCATCAACCTTGGCGTACACGGGGGGCTGACCTTTTCAACTGTGATACAGGGCAATGGGTGCCCGAACCCGCTTGGAAGCGGGCATTGGATTGGTTGGGACTACGCACACGCAGGCGACGCCTACGGAACTATGATTGGCGGGCACAAGTACACAACGCTTATGCTGCTTGAAGAAATGAAAAAGGCGGTCATAGACCTTGAAAAAATATCATAAGACAATATGGAAAAAGATAAAAGAATGTTGAATGGATGGTCTCGTAAAGAAGAATTTATGTACGAATTGGAGGAAAGGTTGAGAACCCGTCAGAAAGAAAACGAAAATGAAATGGCGGTTCTGATTGGATTCAACAAAGACATTTCCTTCACAATGCACATCGGAGGTTATGACGAAGGCTCCAAACGCGTTTATTTGTACAACAAAGTGTTTATGACACTTATGATACCGTATTTCAAAGCCTTGCTCAAAATCTGGGAATTAGACGAAATTGTGGATGATTTCACAACAATGACATATATGTTCAGTGACGAAATCAAAGAAAAATACGGTTGTGTTGAAAATGCAATGAAAGAAATACAATAAAAACGACAAAAGAGACAACGATATGGAAAAGATAAAAGACTTTGAATGGATTGACCTCGTGCTCTACTCGAAAGGCTGGTACGAAAACGACTCGTCCAACGAGGACGAGTTCTTCAAGGAAGTGGAAAACGTAATCAGATTGAACGAAAGACGCTCCTATGAAAGGAAAATGTCGAGGGAGACCATTATGCACTTCCTGTTCGCCGCACACGAGAAAATCATCTCGAACCTCAACGAATATGAACGCACGTCGCCGCATTGGTGCGCCACACCGAAGACGTTCTATGAGGAGGTGAGCAACTTTATCCGCCGCGCAAGGATGTATTACAACACGGAGGTGTCGATGGACTATGCGTCGGCAAGGGTGATACTTACGATTATGTCCAATATGACGAAAGACCAAATCGAAATGAAAAGACCCGTCTACGGGAAGGGCAGACTGCGTATGGGGTCTATGTTCGGTGCGAAGCGTCCCATTTCCCTCACCTACAAGCAGATGAACCGCGAGGCGGAAAAGGTTTTCGGCAAATAACGACTATGATTTCCGATTCGGCGCTGTCACAAGGCATACTTGAAAGCGCACCCATATACAAGGTGTTTGAAGCAAGCGCACCGACCGACGGTTTCTTTGCAAGAAACCGCGACGAAATCGTCGGTATGTTGGGCGAAGGTTCCGTTGCGAATATGAGAATATACAACTACGCGTCAGGTGTCGTTCTCGAATTTCCACTCAATATACACACATTCGAGATTACAGGTGCAACGCCCGCCGAGGTGCGTGTCAAGATACTCGCGTCCTACGACAGCAAATCGTCCAATGCGGACAAATGGACTAAAAACTACTGCAAAAACGCATTGGAGACCTACAACTTCAACAATTTGAGATTGCGGGCGTCCCAATCGCAAAGCGGTGGTGTTGAAATATACCTTATGTGTACGGTGGACTGAACACTACCGTTCATAAGACCAAATGTCCTGACCGCAATCATACACTGGAAGAAATCCATTCTCAAGCATAAGTTCCTCATTCGACGTCCCCTTTCCGTAATTTGCATTGAACAGTTGGTCGAACCCGCGCTGCCTCAACAGGTTGTCGGTGACGTGACACCTGTCCGACATCCTGAACCAATGCTTCGTCGGTTTTGAAGTGCGGACTTTTTTGAAACCAAGTCGCTCATAGACATCGCCGCTGAACTTTGAACAGTCACAATAACTTATCACACTTGAACATTCAAGTCTGTCAAGCGCAAACTTGAACAGACGCTCCGCCCCGCCGACAACCGCATATCCCTGTTTCGTACACAACCTCAACAGTTCAAATTCATAATTCCTGTTGTATCTCGGTTTGCCGAACGCCATACACATAACAAGCGTGCCGTTGTCATAGAGACCGACACAAAGCGACTTCCCTCGGCAGGTTCCCTGTATGTGGTTCTCGTTGAAAAATACGTCCGCAATGTTTGTGCCCACAACACACACATTCAGTTTCCTTGCGTGCAGGGTTGTCTTTTCCACAAACATTGCGACCACTTTGCCAACATCGTCCCAATCCCATATATGGACGCATTTATAACCGTTTTTAGAGGCTGTTTCACTTTTTTGGCAATGGTAGTCGTTTGACTTCGGAGCATCCCCAAAAACACTTAAAAACGAGTTGTGCGTGATTGTCGGATTGATTTCGACAAGGGTGTCGCCGATTCTGAAATCATAGGAATACTTGCCAAGCGGGAACTCGCGGTCGAATTGGACACCCCGTTCGGACAAAAGTTCGGCAAACGCCCTGTTCGGTTTCGAGTCGTTGGAATAGTTCCTCGCCTCCGTTCGCATACACGCCCATTCTACACCATATCGGTCAAGTGTTGTTTTCCTTATTTTTTCACGGACTTCTTTTGACGACAATGGAAAATCGACACCATATTTCATATTGTTCGTCCGTTTCGCCTTGCTTTGTATCTCTTCCGATTGTGCAGGATGCTCAACACCGTATTTTTCAAGGTTGGTCTTCTTTGATTTTTCCTTGATGCAATCGAGTTCAAGTGTGCATTTAACACCGTATTTCTCAAAGTTGCGCTCTTCGATTTTTTTACGAATTTCCTCCGAACCGCCTATGTATTCACTGCCGTATTTTTCAAGGTTTGTCTGTTTTATCTTGTCCTTTATCACATCCGACCCGAACACACATTCACACCCGTATTTCTCAAGGTTTGCCTGTTTTATCTTTTCTTTCACACATTCAAGTTGTGTTGTGTGTTCCACTCCATATTTTTCAAGCGTGTTTTGTATCACACGATGTTTCACCAAATCGGACTTCATAGGGTTGTCAACACCATATTTTTCAATGTTGGTGTTCTTTATACGTTCCCTAATATCATTGTTTTTTGTCGGACTTTCAACGCCGTACTTTTCAAGGCAGGTCGCCTTCATCTTTTCCTGCACCGCATTGGAAGACGTGGCACATTTTGAAGAGCAATAGGTATGGTACCCGCGTTTCAGGTTTATATATCCACAGCGACTTCCGCATTCCGGACACAACCCAAGTTCAAGGTTGTCGTCGCAATTCAGATAATGATAAAGTTTCTGTGAAAACTTGAAATCCTTTGGAAATTCGATTTTCATCATCTCGCCATATTCCTTCGGAAACATTTTGGCGAACGACTTCCCATTGCATATACGCCTTGTTAGAACCTCGTCTATTATTTCTTTTTTGTCCATACTTGAATATAACAAAAAATGAAACGTTTTTTTAGGTTGTGTAGAAATAGGCGACGCTGTGGCGGTTCTGGTCGATTTCCTCCTTTATTTCCTGCAATTCCTCCGAACCCCACTGTTGGTACATATCATAGTTGATGGTCACGTTTCCGGGCAGATTGTATTGGAACATACCCAAAATTCTGCTCATATCCTTCATACAGATTGCCACGCAATACCTGAAGAACAAATCATCGTCGAACAAGTCGCAGTCAGGTATCGTGCACAGAACGTCGAATACACAGGGATACTTCGGCAACTCACCTGTGAACCTGAACTTCTTTGTCAGACGGTTGTATTTGAAACTGTGCATTTCCTGCAACATCTGCCGCGCTTGGTCGAAAAAGTACCAGTTGCAAGTCCAATATGTGAGGTTGTCCGCTGCTTGCGGCAGGCGGTCGTTGTACATACTCGACGCGAACATCCTTTGGATTCCGAAGTCCATATTTCCGCCGTCGAGTCTTGTCGAACTTCCCCAACCCGCCTCTCCGCTGAATCGTCCGAGTTGGTAGACACGCAAAACGGAAAAGACGTTGTCGGGCATAACCAAAACGCCCCTGTCCTTCTGTGTTTCCGACTTCAGGATTTTGTTGCCGTCCATACCCTCCCTGTTGGTGAGACCGAATTTGAACTTCGGGTCTTGTAACACCTCCCACGGGCAGGAAATGAAAAGTTCCTCCATAGAGTCGTCGTATTTGTTGTAGAAGTATTTCTTCGCCTCGCCGACAACCTGTGCAATCGCCGCCGTCGGGAGCGAAAAGGGTATTTGGCAGTTCAGTGTCATCTTCTTGTTTATTCGGTCTGTGAACTCCGCGAGACATTCCTGCGCCTCGGTGTCATTGCAATCTACATAGTAACTCATAATCCTTGCGATATATCAACGATATATTTATAAAGAAATGTAACCTTATAAATAGATAAAATATACAAAGTCCAGTGACACACATTATGAGTATGAGTGAATTTTCCGAGCGTATGACGGAAAGCATATCGGAGTTCCTTTCAGGGAAACTGAACGAATACAGGAACAAACCTTTGATGAAAAAATACAGACTCGGCGAGATTGAGAACGGCAGGAAACCGTTCTACGACGCGGTGTTCAAGATTGTGAAAAACGAATACACACAGGAGAACCCAATCCCTGCGGAAGAACTCCGCGACCTGATAGAGTATTTTGAAACGCTTTATATGAACTCGCAGGCAATCGTCCAAAAGATTGCAAAGATGTATATGAAGATTATCAAATACTTCAACATACCGTTCGGGTTTAACATATCAAGCAAACAACTGACGCCATACGAACAACTGTTCATCGACTTCACGGTAAACCACAGGGACATAGACCTCAAGCGGTTGTACGACGAGTGTTAGTCGAAATAGGTGTAACCTTTCCACTTGTCATCGACCTCTTTCGGAGTTTCCTGTTTGAAACCGACGAGCGATGTCAGTTTGACACGCATTTGGGAACCTGGTCTTCTTCCGTCCTTTCCGAAACCGAGAAGTTTTATGACGGCGGTCTTGTCGTTGTGTGAAATAACCTCGCACCGTGTCTCGTGCCACACGTTGTTGAATGACTCCCGCCATCGGTAAAGGACGTTGCCCGCGTACTCGTCTGTTGTCTGTATTTTCATATACTTCTTTTATTGAATATAATGAAAATTTGAAAAATATGATACATCATTGATATTGTCATACGTTCCAAAAGTGTCACACACGATTCCATAAGATTGTTGCTCTCATAGCAGTCTGAACATCTCCTTCCCGTCATCGTCATACAGTCTTATGTCAAATGTTTGCAGTTCCGTCAGACAGAGGATGTCGCGACCAATCGCCACTTGGGATATGTAGTTCCTAACCTTGCGTTCAAGTGTCTGCAAGGTCTCCTTCATCTCCATCTCCTTTCCGTTTATTCCGCTCTCACGGAGTTCCTTGATGGCTATCGCCCCTTTTATTATCTCGCTCATAGCGCAGGATACGCGGGCAAATTGGTAGGATGTGGCGTTGAACTCAAGTGTCTGCGGTTCTTCAAGCACGCCGCCTTTCCCGTCAAACAACTTTATGGTGGCGAGGGTGAACAGGTTGCAGAACGGCACACCGTTTCCCCAACTTCCGTCTGCCCAATCTATGTGGCGGACTCCCGTGTCGGCAAGGTCTTTAAGAATTGTGTTGTCGCTTATTCTCATATTCCAATCTCCATTTGTTTCATCTCATATTTGTTCGGACTGTGCATAGATTTATATCGGTTGGTTTTTATCAGTTTTTCATAGATTTTATTAGATTTTCAATAAACTGTTGTAAACCCCAATTCCACATACATAATGTTTGGCGGAATATTCACCCCTTGATTCAAGAACCTCGCCATAGCGTGATATACTGCAAAATCGTCATACAGGTCAAAAACTTCCCCATCATAGATTTCACTGCCAAATTCGTCTGACTCGCTTATCCGCATAGTTCTTTTTATTGAATATAATGAAAATTTCAGATATGTATGCTCATATCCTTCATTTTTTTCGCATTCGCACTGCGCATACTGTACCATTTCGGAAAGATGTCCTTGTTGGCGGTCTCGTTCAGGTAGCGGCAGAAATATCCGAGAACAACACCGTACCAACTCTTCGTTGTGATGAAGTCCCTGTTCGCTATCGTCCGCAGCACCCTCATAAGTTGCTTTGACTCCATTCCGTCGTTGTACCATATCCTGATGACCGCACCTTTCCTGTCCCTTGTGATTCCGAGAACGGCATAGCGGAGGCAGTTCTTCGCCTTACCGCCGTCCAAGATAGCGCACACATCGTTGTATGCAGACGTGGTGTCAAACACGTCAATGTTCCCACAGGTATCAATGACCTCCTTCACCATACTGTCGGATTGTGTTATTCTCATATCGCGTAGTTTGAATTTCCTATTGTTGTGTTCACGGTCACACCCGATATGCCGTTCACACCGACCACATTCACTTGGAACGGCGCATATATGTAGTTGCTCCATCCCGTCACCCTGTATGTCCCGTCGGTCGTTATTTCAGGGTATGTCTTGTTCAGGTATTTGAGGATGTTGGCACAAAGTTCGGCGGCGTTGTTGTCACCCTCCTTTTTCGTGATACCGTTGTATCTGTTCTTGTGCTTCTCTATCCCGTCAAGGATTTGCGCGACCTCCCTGCTGACCCGCAACAGGTCATAGTATATGTTGAATTGGTAGGTCTCGGAGGCGCAGGTTATCTCAACGATGATGCCACCCGAAGGTTTGCCGCCCTCATAGTCGTTTATGTAATACTCCCCGTTGTCGGTGAGTTTGTTCCCCTTGAATTTGTCCGTGTCCGATAGTTTCATATATTCTTCGCCGTTATGTTTGTCGTATGGTAGTAACCGCCTGACACCTTCACCGAATAAGTGCCTCTGCTTGCAGAGTACTCACCTTTGTTTATCTTGATGCCATATATGATTTCAATATTTGGGTGGTTGTTGTGCTTTATGGAGTTTACATATTCTTTGATGCCGTTGTATTTCTTCTTGTCGGTCTCCTTGTCAAAATCGTAGTACACGCATTTTATAAGTTCAAAATTGTCGGTTTCGTTTGGAACATTGCACTGATTTATGTTATAAGGGTCAATGTCCGCCTGTAAGAATGCGTTGTGCAGTTTGATGCTCATCGTTTCAGGATTGAACAGTATTCTGAAATGTGTATGGTATCCATCTCCAAAATAGGCGATTATGAGTTTGTGGGTGTAATTCCCGTATCCGTTGTCAATTATGACATTGGAGTCCACCAATATGGGATTGTCCATTTCAAGAGTTTCCGAAATGCCGCTTTCTGTGATTTTCATATCCTTGCGCTTTTAATCATTGTGCTGACCACTTTGTAGGGGTTGTTGTAAACCACCCCGTTTATCTCAATGTCACCGAATATCACACCTTGATGCTTGAACAGGTACTCCTTCACCGCGTTGTCGCAGGTGTCCATAGTTTCATCCTTCATAAGCGTCACGACAAGTTTGTGCATATCGTCACTGCTCTTGTTGTAGTCCTCATAGAATAATATCTTGTAGGTCAGGATGTCATTGGGGTCTTTTTCCGACCTGAACTGAACATACAGCACTGTGTCGTATGCACTCTCATCAACAACATACCTGTCGTCATAGAACACCTTGTCAAACTTGTCCTTTATCAGTGATTCCCTTATGTTTCCGCTTTCAGTTATTCTCATAGTCTATTTGTATGTTACATTCACACTGATTATGTCGTGTACTTCCTCCAACAGTTTTACACAGAAGCATCGGTAGAAGTATTCCCTTATCGCGTCCAACTTTATCTCCTCGCTTATATCCAAGTCAAGTACATCAAGTATTCTGCGCAGGTATGTGGACATACCTTCGTTTATGAACCTGATATTGAACTCCGTGATGTGACTGTCTTTTCGGTTGATTATGCACACGTGCAATGTACCGTCGTAGTTATCGTAGTTCAGATGGTCGGAAACAAGGTGTGATATGTCTGGTTGCCTTTTTGGTGCCAATACATTGGTGTCCGTCAGTTTCATTGTTCCTCCTGTTTTTGTCAAATGTGTTCGGCGATTATGTTATACTCTGTCCTTCATAGGTTGTCCATTTATTGAATATAATGGAAAGCGATGCACTTTTTATATAAACAATTCCGTTAAAGACGACATACCGCACTACAACATCCGCCCAAACCAAGCGTTTGGACTTGAAAACATCAAGGAGTTCCTGAAAGTGAACGGTTTTGAAAGTTGAAATAATCACGATATATCATTGATATATCTGCATAAACAAATCAGGCGGGAATTTTCCCGCCTGATTCGCATAATAACAATAAAAACTAAAATTTATGAAAGGTTTTGCAAAAAGCAATTAGTTTTCATCATCTCCGACATAGTTGTCCATCATCTCGATGTCAACTTCGCCCTTGTCGATTTCCTTCGCTTCCTTGCCCAAGAAAGTGAGGCATTTGAGTTTGAAGCACTCCTTTACGGGGTCGTTCGCGATTCGCAGGCAGATTCCCTCTCTCGGAACCTTATTCCTGCACATAGGTTCGTCGAGTTCCATTCCGAAGGTCTGCCTGTCGTTCTTCATCGCCTCAAGGACGTTTTCGTTCCAATGGTTTTGAGTGTCTATCTGCGGATAGAGTTCGGAGAGTTTGCCGTGGTACAGAAGGGTATAGGGAAGTATCCTTTCACTGATTTCAGGATAGTTGTCGAGCAGCGACTGCGTGAAGTTGACAACCTCGTCGATGTCGTATTCCCTATGTGTGCCGTCCGCCACTTTTTCTGTGACGCGGTAAATCATAAGTTTGTTTGTTCCCTTGTCGCATCCATAGTCATAACCCTTCTGAATCATTTTGTCGGAACCAGTGAGGTATCCCACAATCTCTCCATAGATGGTGATGTTCTGCGGAATTTTGCCTTTAAGAAGTTCATTGTATTCACCCCAAACGTCGACGGAGTAGAAACCGCTGTTCACCTGCTTGTTGATGTATTGGTTCTTGATGACGGTTCTTGATGAATACACGTTGTAGTATTCGGTGTCAAAATTCTTGAACTTGCGGTTCTCCAATCTCGTGGACTTCTTTTGCAGTTCGGAAATCAATCTTGTGTGGGCGTCTGACAAGTCGCTTCCACCTGAACCCATATTGATTTTTCCGATTTGTTTCTCAATCTTTCTGATTTTGCGGTCTTTGATTGCATTGAAAAAGTCACGGATTTTGTTCATCAGGGTCGGTTTCTTCACAAGCACGTTTCCGAGACAGATGGATGTGCCGTGTACTTTCGTGCTGATATAGACCTCCGTGTCGGGAGTGAGTCTCCACATATTTGAGTTGAGTTGGTTCGTGTCATAGTGAAATGCGAACTCGCCTTCAATCATACGGTCGAAGCGTTTGATTTTGTTGTTTCTCTTGTTCCCGCTTCCGCCTCCGCTTCTGCAAGGGTTCACTTTCGGCACATACGCCTTGACGAAAAGTTTGCTGTTCACAGTGTCGAAGTCGAACGGGATGAAGTTTCCGTTTTCGTCATACTTCACATAGTCTTCAAGTTTCACGTCGGTAAGTTCGTTGTCCCAATTCACAAGGGAATCGAAACGTATGAGCACACCCATAGATGGGCAACCGCGCAGTTTAATCATCTTGACACGACCGTGTTTGTTGAAGTAACCGACTTTCGCCTTCGCCTCGTCGTTTTTGCCTTCGGCGATGAGTTGCTCAACCACATCCGCATTTGCGTTGAGGTGTCGCTCTCCGATTTCATACATATTATTCACCGAAAGGAATGACGAGTTCAGTTGCGTTTCATTCTTGCAATAGACCATAAGGTCGCCTTCACTCACGTCATTCTTGTTCACCACGACGGAGAACCCGTCTATGATTGCCTGCTTGAGGTTGTCGGAGTTCTCGATGTCCTTGAGTTCACCAACCCTGACGATTGTAGCAGAGTATTCTTCCTTGAAATTTTCCGATTTTGTAAAAATGTCCTTTTTCATAAACTTTTGTTTTTTAACAGATTATGTTTTTGATATTTTGATAGATTTGTTTTGAAAGATTGTCGATTTCATCAATGGTACTTTCCTTCATAGACTCGAACATTGAACAGTTTGCCATCGACACAAAAAGTTTTCCTGTTCTGAACGATGCGATTCTGTCGCCAACGATGTCAAATGTTATGGTATCGCAGTTCCAACCGTCGTATTCCGAATACTCGAAATTGCATTGGTCAAACACATAGTATGTGACGCTGAACCCCTTTTTTGACACGAACACCTTTGAAGGCAATGAATAGAAAAAGTCCCTTCTTTTCTTCATAAGTTCGTTTATGTCCTTTTTCTTGATTTCCTTAATCATTGAAAGGTATGCCCCGTGTGTGCAGGAAGGGTGTTCCTGATACCATCTGTCAATAGTCTGCGCCTCGATGTCGGACAGTTCCAATCCGATTAGGTTTTTTATTTTGTCAATGTTTTCCATACTCATTAAAATTTCACTTTTCTTATAGATACAGGATATTGTTGTTCCTTGTAAAGTCGCATTCTGTCAAGTCCGTGCCTGTACAGATAGTTTGTATATTTTCCGCACCTGAAATCGTCCACAAGGTCTATGATGGTCGCCCTGTTTTTCTCCGTGTTTTCCTTGTCTTTCAGACGCAGACTTCTGCCGATTGACTGAATGATGACAAACGGCGACTTGAAACTCTCCGTGAATATGACATTGTAGATGTGGTTCACGCTGACACCTGTTGAAAGCGTGGCGAAACTCGCCACAAGTATCACGTCGTCATACTTGTCCATACGGTTGGTTATTTCTTTCCGAATGTCCTTGTCTATGTCTCCGTCAATGTAGTATACACGTTTGTCGGTGCAGTGTTCCTTCAGATACTTGAATATCTTTTTTCCGTAGATGATGCGGTGGAAAAGAACGAGTGTGTTCTTTGTGGTCTTGGATATGATGCCTGCTATGAACTTGAAGCGTTTCTCGTTCTCTATGATGTACGCCCTTTCGAGATTGAACGCGTCCTTTCCGTTTTTCGACTGCATAAACATTTTGTACGCGGCGGCGAACTCACCCTTCTTCTGTTCCGACACATAGTCCATACGGATTTGAACAATGTCGCAGTTGGATATGTATCCTGTGTCCTGCAATTCCTTCGCCTTCACCTCCGTGACAAGCGGACCGAGATACGTCAAAAGCGTCAACCAATCCGCTGTCTTTTTGTTCGGGAGGGTTCCCGATACCCCGAAACGGTAGTCGCAGTGCCAACAGTGCTCAAGGATGTCCTTTATGCTTTTGGCATTCGCCCTGTGGGTTTCGTCGACAATCACGCAACCGAACTGACTGAACCATTCAGGCGGCATTTTTGTCAATGTTTGGAATGTGCCGACATATATGTTGTTGTCAGGTTTTTCCTTGAACCCTGCATAAATCTGCTGTATCTTTATCGGCAGTTTGTCGGTGTTGTATTCCTCAAAGTCGCCCGCCGACTGCAAGACAAGTTGCACGGTCGGTACAATCATCAGGATTTTTCCGTTTATGATTTTGTTGTCAAGCAAATATGCAATCACCATAAAGCAAATGAGAGTCTTACCGGCAGAGGTGGCGAGTTCCGAAATGCTCTTCTTGTATTTCAATATGTTGTATGCTGCTTCAATCTGATAGTCTCTCGGAGTGAATTTGGTGCCGTTGAAAAACCCGTCAACCCATTCCTTATAGGATTCCATTGTGATGTCGCAGTCAAACAGTCTCTCAATGCCGTTGATTTCAAGTTCCCAACCGCAGGTCTTTGCGGTGTCCATAAGATAAGACCAAGTCCCTGAAGGAATGCTCGCGCCGTATATGAAGGATATGTTGCCGTCCCACAGTTTCTTCTTGAACAGAGGGTTGTGGCGGTATCCATCAACTTTTTTCGTGTATGCAAACTTCAGTTGGTCATACTCCGTCTGCGAACAATCGCTCACAACGAAAAACCTTTTGTCATCATTCAAATTAACTATCATAAATTCTTTGTAAATTCTTTATATTTTTAACATTTTCAGATATTTATAAAAATGGGGGATTGAAAAACCCCAACCCCCCACTCAAAAAAGTAATATGAAAAACAAGAAGAATACACAACTAAAGTTGGACTTCAGGGTTTACCTCGTCCTCAATTTCACGCTCTTTCTTGATGACGTTTTTCAGTTCCTCGACAAGTTTCTTTTCCTCATCTTCGGTCAGGTCGTTTTCATACTTTCCTGCGTCAAGGAGGTTGTCGATTTCATCAAGGCGGAGGTGGAGTCCGCGCAATGCCTTCTGTTTGTCATTGATGGTGCGGACGTGCTTTGAGAGTTCTGGACCCACGAACTGTATCATCTCCAAGAACGCTCTCGCGTCAAAGAAACCCGTTCCCTTATAGGTGGTGATAAACTGCCACATCATAAGGCAACTTGAAGTTTTCAGGAAGATGTTCCCGTTCCATTCCTCCTCACGGGTGAAAGGTTTCTGCTGTTTGAGGTTGGAGTAAAGCAGCGCGAGACCAGTTGCCGTGTTGTAGTTGAACTCAAAGTCGTGTTCAACCATCTTGACAAGTCTGTCGAAATTTCCCTTTGAACCGATTTTCACAGAGTAGGTTTCTTCAAGCATAGTGACGGTTCCGTCCTCATACTGCTTTTCAAGTTCAATCTGCTCCTTGATGAGGTCGCTTTTCTTTTGGAGAGGGGTTGCGTCAGTGCCACCTTTGTCTTGTTCATCTACATTCATAGTGGCACCATTTGCGTTGACTTCGGTCTCAACAACTTCTTTCACTTCTTCGGCAACTGCCTTGTTTTCTTTTTCAGTGTTTGAACTCATTTCAATTTTGGTTTTTTGCCCCTCCGAACGGGGTGCATACACACCCCGTTCCAAGAAGCGGGTTATTTAATGGATAAGACGTTACAGATTGATGCCGTCAAGAAAGTCATCGGTTTCGTCTGTATCGAAAGTCTTTGTGTCAACAGGCGACTTGACATCATCGTCATCCGTTTCCTGTTTCATTGCGTTTTCGATTGCAGTAGGAGTGAAACCTTTGGTGTAGGTCTTGAGGTTTGCATACACACGTTCTGTGGTTTCGGCAGTCCACGGTTTGAACTTGTAGTTCTTGATGTCTGGAGCGTCTGCGTACAACTTCTCAAGAAGTTTGAGGTTGTTCGCGTCCAATACCTTTCCGTCAACAGTGACAGGCGTGCGTACGCCCACAAATTTGCAGGAATCATAATTTTGGAAACCACCAACCATCTTCACCTCGATTTTGAACTCACGTCCGTTCATAAGGTCGAACGGGTTTCCGCCGTCATCCTTGTCGTTCATTTCTTCCGAAATCTTTTCATTGATTTTAGTGCCGTAGCGGAAAATCATAACACGACCTTCGAGTTCCGGATGCTGGGAATCCTGCAAAATCTGAACGTATGAAAAATACTGTCTGTTCATCTTGAGCATTTCAGCATATCTCTGCTCGACAGGATTGGTGGAGTCCTTGTATTTGAAATACGTCTTCGAGATAGGGCAGTCCTCGCCGATACTTTTCGGAGAATCGACGTAGAAACCGTTTTCTTTGTTGGCGTCGGTCAACCAATAGTTAATCTTTGCGATGATGCTTTCCTTGATGTTTTCCAAGTTGGGGAGGAATCTGATTCTCGCCTTGTAGGTTCCGCTTGTAAGGTTTTCCTTGCGGAGACTGATTGAATAGATGTTTTCGTCCTTACTCTGCTTCGGCGCGGAAAGCGTCATATCTTCCAAGTTTTCAGGAATGTTGTTAATTACACTGCTTAAATCTAAATCTTTTAAGTTCATAATAATTTTTTTTAATGTTCTTCAATAGGTTAAAATATAAAAAAAACGCGCTTTTTTTTTTCAGTTGATTTGTGATTGATATGATTTAATATAACAAAAACAATATGCTTTTTTACAAGTGTGTGAAAATTTTTTTTTCACTATATATTTATACGTCCTGTGTTTCGGGTTTCCAATCGAAAATGAATCCGAAATGCGACATAATAAACTCACGCACAGACATTTCATCTGAAACTTCATTGATTTCAACGCCTTCTTTTCTTGCCTTGTTCTCACATATTGCAATAAGCATTTTCATAGCATAGTAAATATCCCTGTCGTCGAATTTCATTTTTTTGCACCATCCGTGTTCGCAACCCTCTATGAGAACGTCGCCCCACAGTTTGAGTGTTTCGGAAATGTTCGTGTGCATACTTTCACAGAACTCGTCCATACCCTTGTCTATAGCAAGTGTCTTTTCTTCAATTTCGTTGTCAGTGGTATTCATAGTCTAAATGATTATTTTGTCAATGTCATTCCCGTCCATTTCACGGAGAACACCGTCCCCACACACCATAAACGGACGTTGCAGGTCGATGCAGGTTATCTTGTCATTTCCGATTGGTCTGTCCATAAGATAGGTGTGACCGACAACCTGTTCGTAGTCGAAATCAATGGGCGTACCGTCATATTCACGGATGTCAGACCAAATCATAGACCCGGCGGGCGACCACCCCCCTCTCATTCTCGACACGTCGCACAATGCGGACACGAACTTCAACCAAGCGGTTTTGTCGTTTCGGACACCGTTCACCGTTTCAGGCGTTATGCCGTGCCGTGCAACCCATCTCGGATGGAATCCCGCGTGCGAGAACACAAACTTCCTGCCGTTCACCTCCGCAGTATGCACGAACTCGAACAGGTTTTCATTTGTTACGAAAAGGTTCCTTATATAGTCATAGTTCGCATTGTCACAACGGCAGTTGCAGACTTCCTTTCCGATTGAATACTCACAGTCGTGGTTGCCGTAAAGGAGGTGCACTTTTGGATTGGACTTTGCAAACTCAATGATGCGCTCGAAGTTCTCGATTGCGTCCACTTTCGTTATGCCCTCGTGCTGGTATGGGTCAAGATAGTCACCGAGAAAGACGATTTCACAGTCGTTGTCCATCACGTCCATCCAAAACTTCCTGCCGTGTATGTCGGGCAGTACTATTATTTTCGGTTCGTGTTTCATTGTTCCTGCTGTTTGTCGGTTTCTTGTTTGAAATGTTCAAGGTCTTGGTTGAGAATGTTCTCGCCCTTTGCGATATATTCAAGATATATCTGTTTCTTTTCATCTGGGATGTCCGCGTGTTTCACCGCAACCCGAAGGACTTTTGAAAACTCAAGTGACTTTTTGCAGTCGTCTGCGCACATAATGTTGTCGGATGAAATCAGTGACACAAGAAGCAGGTTCATCATTTCATCGGTTGAAGTTTCCACAAACTCCTTCAATTTTTCCATTTTTTCGTCTAACATACCAAAATAGTTTAATCGAACACCACGGCGCTGAAACCGCCGTTGCCTTCATTGTTTTCATTTCCAAAAAGCATATCCCTGTAACTTTGCAGGACGGTGGTGTGTTCCGTCCAGCCAGGCACCGCGTAGCATACCGAATACACACCTGTCAGGTATATGCCGTACAACTCCTGATAATATGCCGAATACTCGCCGACAGTCATCTCAAGGAACGATATTTGCCTTTCCTTCGACGGCGCCCACGCCCCGATTCTGTCAGTGTCGTATTGGGAGGTGTCCTGCACATAGGCGTTTCCGTTCACGTCGAATGCGGACATCGACATCGTGTATGTCGGGTCGAGTTGCGTCTGCACGGTGAACTTGTTCACCGCCCAAATGTCGCCGAACCAAGCGCAGATGTCAAAGGGGTAGTAGTTGTCGATGTAGAAGTCATAGAGTTCGTCATAGGAACTGAAGGTATAATACTGATACTGACCTGTCGTTTTCTTCCATTTGTAAATCTGCACGGACACAAGTTCCATACTGTACGCGCGCAGATGGTCGAACAGGTCGATTATCAGTTTATATGTCACCAATTCCATCATAATTCAATATTTATAACTTCGCGAAAACGATGTCCTCCTTTATGCACTCGTAGTCCACGCCGTCAATCGTGACGGGTGTGCTGCGACCAATCGGTTTTATGATGACATCGCCGACATTGAACTTCGACCCCTCGCACACCGCGACAATCTCCGCGATTCGGTTGTACTTTGCCTTCGGGAGTATCAGTCCCGACTCCGTTCTCCTTTCTTCCTGCGGCACGTCCTTAATCATAACGTACCCGTTCTTCATCGTCACGTCCATATCACCAAGATATTATGTTTGCATCGTTTCTGTCGTCCTGTACGAAATTCTCCGCGCTGTCAACATATACGGTCAGTGTATTGCCGTTTTTCATATATGCCTTGAAATAGGAAGTTGTTTTGTCGACCTCCCGTTTTTCAACAATTTCGTTTTTAACGAAACTGTCGTTGTTTATTTCGTCAAAAAATAATTTTTCAGCAAATTCATCCGCGAGTTTTGCATCCGTGAACACGCCTTCAGAAATTGTTATTGTGAGACCGTTGCACATTTCATTGTAGGTTTCACGTTGAACTATGAAGCAGTCCACGGTTTTCAATCCTTTTTCTTCCAAAAAAGTTTCATAAAAGTTTTCCATATCACTTTTGGTTTAAGTGGTTAAAACAAATTCTGCGCGTCTTCCTGCGGAGCGTTCTTCAATTCCTTTTTCATTCGGTCGCTCGCCTCGTTTATCAGGCGCATAAGGTCTTTGCCGTTCTTCGCCTTCGCGGTGAGCGTTGAACCTTCATCATCCCCGACCACCTCTATTGCGGCACTCATTTCAACATCGTTGTTGATTTGCTTGAACGAATCCTCTATGCTCTGCAAATACGAGTTCTTTGTCTTCAGCAATTCGAGCAATGTCTTTTCAAGTTCACAAAGCGACTTGTGGTATGCGGGGTTGTCGTCCCCGTCGGATATTTTCTCCGACACGCTCCTGATTGCGTCCTCCACCACGTCGATTTGGAATATGATTTTCCCAAGAGAGTCCGCGTCCGCCTCGCCTTTGAACCTGATGTAGTCAATGTCGGAAGTCTTTGTATACAGTTCCTTCGCAGACTTGACAAGGTCGTCCGCAGCACGCTTTGCGTCAATCGTGCGCATCTTCGCCTCCAAGTCCCGTTCCTCGCGCGCCTTCCTTGCCGCCTCCGCGTCCTGTGCGGTGAACACAAGGGTGTTGTCGTCAACAATGTTTTCAGCAACACTGTCGCTGAAATCATTCACCAAACTCTCTATTTTGTCTGCCGTTTCACTCATTTTTTTGTGATTGTCGTTACAATCTATTTATACACAGTCTTATTTCAAAGTCCCCAAATTGTCTGTCGCGCCAGTGCCAATCGTTGACGGTTTTATTATATAATCGCTCGGCAACGCGCGCAGTGGACAGTTCACACAGTCCATCTGCGGATTCCTGCAATGCGCCCAATCCGTGCAGTCGAGGTTGTGGTATTCGTATCCCGGAAAAGGATGTTCCCTCCTGCCCAATTCGGCATACAGGGAATCAACCAACTTGTTGCAGGCGATGAGCATCTCTATGAGTTTCTCCTTTTTCATCTTTGAATAGACCTTGCGCGCCTCCTCCTCGGTCAGCGGTCTTACCGACACGAAATTGTTGTATGTAAGATTGTTTGTCGTTATCGTTTCCATTTGTTATAATTGTTTGATATTTTGTCATAAAAGATTTTATGCGTCCTGTGCGTCCTTGAAACGATGCCGTCATAATCAAACCAAGCGTATCGGTCAATCTCGTCCCAATCGCAGTTGTCCGCCTTGTTGGAATGGCAGGCGGACAGGTCTATGCCGTCATAGTCAACCTCCAATGCAAACGCGTGGACTCTCTTGTGGTTGCTCTGTTTCACGCAACCGAGATAGACAATGTCCGTTATCGCCTCTCCTCCGAGTTCAATTCCAGTTTCCTCACAGAACTCCCTGACGGCGGTTTCGGCAAGTTCCTCCCCGTCCGCGCATTCGCCTTTGAACATAGTCCAATAGTCACCCCTGCACCCGCCTGGATGCCCTGCAAGAAAAAGAAGTTTTCCGTTTTTCACAGAATACGCAATTATTCCTGATGAAGTTTTCATTTTCAGTTGTTTTTTCTCTACATTTATAAATATAACAAAAAACAGCGAAAAAATTACAACGATGAAATCAATTCAAAACATATTACAGGACAACGGCAGGGAATTTCTCGACGACATTATGAACAACTATGTCATAGTCTATGAAAAACTGAACGCCTCCACATTGTCATTCAGCAGAAGGGGTGATGAATTGAAATTCTACAAAGGTCGCGACAACGAGGAAATCACACAGGTCAACTCCGCACTGTACTCGTATTTCCAAGACGGCATAGACTACATAAAGCGTGTCAGTATGATTTTCTACAGGGAGTTCCCAGAAGGTTGGATGTTCAGGATGCAGTATTTCGTGCAAAACGACACGAACCTCATCGAATACGACTATATGCCGCAGAACAACCTCATCCTGTCCTGCATAGACACAGGCAGCACGATAATCGAAGACCCCGACGCACTGAAGAAATGGGCGGAAAGACTTTTGATTGACTATTCACAACCTGTGTATCAGGGGTTCCTTACCGAAATCCAAAAGGAAAGGATAAGACAATATGTGGACGGCGGAGGTGTTCCTGAAGGCGTGCCGTTCTCGCAATACATCATAAGCATACTCAACCCGCAGAGCAACCACAGCGCATACCGCAACGGGTTCGGAGGAATAGACAGTTTCATATTCAAGTTCTACAAACCCAACTCGAAGAAATGCGTGTGCGCCAAACTCGTCGACCCCTATATGGAGGAACTCATCAAAAGCAACAAGGGGGACTTCGGCGCAAACGACGGGTGTGAGAACGAGATTGTGCTCGCCAACTTCATCGCGTTCCTGAAAACCGTTGACCTCAAAGACGTGGAGGTGAAAGGCGACAATGACGATGAACGCTATATGGATATGATATGCCGACTGTTCAATATGTACGTCGACAAAAACAACAAGATACTGAAGGACATAAACGGTTCGGTGAAGGAGTCATTCACCGTGAACATTGACAAAATCCCGAACAAAGAGACGGCGGAAATACTAACGAAGAACCCGAACCTCTCAACAGCGTTCCAAATCATCGTCGGAACGTTTATGAACAAGAAAGACCCGAACGCAACAAGTGCCGCGTCAATCTTTGACAAAGACCTAATTGACACTTTCAACGATGAAGTGTCCGCGATAAAGAGGCACACGTCCGAAAATGATGAGCAGGTGAAAACTTTTGACGAACTGATGAAGACAAGTATGAACAAGTCAATAGAACAGGCGGCGGAGGAAAGCGAAACTAAAAAGGTTATGTCGTTCACCGAACTTATGAAGTCCATCGGAGAGGAAATCAAAGACGGTGACGATGATGACAATGATGGACACGAGGAAAAGAAAGAAGAAGAACACAAGGAGGAAAAATCAGAACCCGAAGAAAAGGATGAAGAAAAGAAAGAGGAAGAAAAGTCAGAACCCGAAGAAAAGGATGAAGAAAAGAAAGAGGAAGAAAAATCGGAAGAAAAGAAAGAAGATGAACCCGACAAATCCGATACGGACTCAAAAGAAGGCGAAAGGGACGATGAAAACAAATCAGAGGACTCCGACACCTCAAATGAAGAAAAGTCCGGAGATGAGGAAGAAAACGGGAAAGAATCAAAAGATGATGAAAGCAAGTCAGAAAGTGATGAAACGAAAGATGATGAGTCCGACAACTCAAATGGGGATGATGAAAAATCTGACGAAAAATCCGATGAGTCGGAAAGCGGCAAATCAGAGGATGGCAACACAAACAGTTCCGATGAAAGCAAACCCGATGATAATGGCAATTCGGATTCCGTGAGCGAACCCGCAGAAAAGGATGAAGCACAGAAAGCGGAGGTGGAAGGCGAGCGTCAGGAACCCGAAAAGACCGCACCCGAACCTAAATCGGGGAAACCCGAAAAGAAGGAAAAGGAGGAAAAAACGAAACCCGAACCGAAGCAGAACAACAATGGCGGAGGTGCAGATAACGGTGACGGCGGACTGTCCTTATAAACAAATAATATAAATATAACCCAACAAAGCGACCCAATTATGGGAACCGACTAAAAAACAAATAAAAATCAGAACTATGAAAAAACTTTTTTTGATTATGTTTGTGTGCGCAATGTTCTGCGCCTGCACGAGCAAGACGGTTGAAACCGAAGTTGAGGCAACCGACACGGTTGCAACCGACACAGTTGCTGTCGACAGCGTTGCCATTGACAGCGTTGCCGTATGCGACACCATCAAATAATTGGTTTTGCTGAAAAAAAGAAAGGCGGGGATTTCCCGCCTTTTTTTTATGCAATCGGTTTTATGTTTTATTTTTTCCTGATTATTGCGTTGTAATGTTCGCCTTCTACAAAAATCTCCTTTTTCGGACTCTCATAAAGGTCGTCGAGCAGGTCGTCGTTTTCAATGCGCTCGGCGATGTCGAACAACGACTCCGCCATAAAATAGTCGTCGACCTGAAGGTCGATTGAAATGTTGTTTTTGAAATTCTCCATTTCGTTGATAGTCTTTATGTGTGCCATAGTTTCAAATTTATATTTCCATTATTTATAAACAGGTACCTTCGTTGAAAAACGGATTTTTATGACTGCATTCGCAGTTGACGTCAAATCGCTTTGCATATTTGACGTTCGATACATTCCACCTCGACAAGTCGGTGGCGAAGTCTGACCCCTCGAACATACTGTCCATATACATCGCGCCAGAGACATCCCAAGCGGAAATGTCTATGAAAATCGGAACGCAGTTGCGCAGCATACCGCTCAATCCCGAACGCCTGCCTTTTGTTGAACATTCAACCCAAAGGTGACCGCTTGAGTTTTGGAACATACCGCTGAACTCCACCGCCTGCGACACGTTCCAATCGGTGAAATCAGTGTCAACTGCAAATATGGAGTTTTTGAACATACCGAGAAAAGACGTCACATTGGAAACATTCCAACGGGACAAGTCCGCAGTCAGCCTTGAGTTGGAGAACATAAATTCCATAGCATACACGTTAGAGACGTCCCACATAGATATATCTGGAATATATCCTGTATTGTAGAACATATATGCCATCTGATGAACATTTCCGACAAACCATTTGGAAATGTCCGGAATGTTGTCCGCACTGTGAAACATCTCGCACATATCGAAACAGTTCTGCGTGTTCCACGAAGAAATGTCGGGAATCCTTTTAACCCCCCTGAACGCACCTGAAAACGAACCGACGTTTTCGACATTCCATCGTGAAATACATTTTGGTATGTAATCGGCATACCTGAACACATTTCTCATATCTTTAACGTGGGAGACGTCCCAAGTGCCTATGTCATACACCCACTTCGTCCGATTTATGAACCTGAATATCTTGTTCTTGCCTTCAGCGTCTGTGTTTAGGAAATGGTTGGTCGAGGAAAACATACCGCCAAAGTCATCGCATTTGTAAACCGATATGTGGTTGAGGTCTGTGACAGTACCGCTGACCCTCCCATAGGCGTCATAGAACTTCACCATCCGATACAGGGTTTCCGACGAAGCTGGACACACTTTCCTGTATCTTTCAGGCACACCGCATATATTCAACAGCGAATCCTTGTCTTCGCAACACGCTTCAAATCCCTTGTATTTGTTGCACAGGTTCCTGTATGCGGAAAACAGTTTGTCAGAAGTCCCACGTTCCATAACGCAGTTGTTCAGCATACTTTCAAAAAGACAGTTTTTGTCCAATCTGAAATGCTTGAACGGAATAATCATACTCTTTCGCATACCCCTTTCATAATCCCGTGATTCAAGTCCATATTGTTTCAGGAAACAGGAGTTTGTATGTTCGTACATAGGATACGACTTGCGTCTGTTGAATATCACGTCGAACTGTTTTGTCAGCGACCTGCCTTCAAACAGGGAAACGCCGTAAAGGAAGTCGAACAATATGTCGAAATCATCCCTTTCGAGATTGTCATACATCCACAGCAGCGCCGTTGCAAACAAATCGCTGTAATGGAACGGGGCGCCGTGGTTGTGAATGTCATATATCAGAGTGTATATCTCATTCAGCAACAAGTGTTTGTTTGTGTTTTCAGTATTCTCCATTTTGCGTATAAATACTATTGGAACAATCCCAAAACTATGAAAGCGGTCAAGAACATCACAACAGAATCGCTTATACGTGCGGCGAAGAAATCCCGCAACAACAACAGACCACCACAGGACGCAAAACCAGAACTGATATATTCACAAGCGTTCATAGAAGGCGCCGAATATATGCGCCAAAAGTCCATAGAGGAAAATTCGTTTCTACGCAGGAAAATAGAGGAACTCAAAGAGAGCGTCCTGCATTTCAAACGTGCGAATTTCAAACTCGAAGGCATTGTCAAGAAATTGATGAAAAAACTTGATTTGTGAATTGGTTTTAGAACACCGGATGGGACTCGAACCCACAAGGTCATAAGACACCTCTTTAGGAGAGAGGGACGCTTCCAATTACGTTCTACCGGTGCTTTTTTGTAGTTCCATCAGGAATCGAACCTGAATTGTCGGTTTAGAAGACCGATGTTCTATCCATTGAACTATGGAACCGCGCATCAGTCTTTCGCCGTCAGCACGACCATTCCCGAAAGGTATTTCATTGTCACATTTACAACCTTGCCATAGTCAATCTTGTCGAGGTTGTTCGGAAACTTCATCTTCGAGATTGTGGAGTATCTCCCGCAGTTGCTGTAAAGGACGGCGTCCGCCTTTTCCCTGCTGATTTTCAGGTTAGACATAACCGTCTCGAACCGTTCTTCCGTCAGCATACTCTTTGCATTCGCAATCAACCCCTTCATCTTTGAGATGAGTTCATCGGCGCGGTCGCTGCCCGTACACGCCTTCAGAATGACTATCCCCCTGTTGATGTAGGAATGGATTGCGGACTGCACATAGTAGGTGAGACCGAGTTTCTCCCGCAGTTCGATATAGAACGGTGACTCAAGACCGTAGGTGAGCATATCGAGTCCGACGCTCAAGTACGGGTAGTCCTTCGCAGACACCATTTTCTTTGCAATGCCGAACACAGGCGTCTTGTCGTCCGACGCGATGTTCACGAAAGTTTCGCTCCTGTGGTTTCTGAAATGCTCGTGCTTGTTCGTCTTTTCGACTTCCTTGAACTCGACGGACTCGAAGAACTTGGTCTTTGCTCGTCCGACCTCGACAATGCGGGCGGGTTTTCTGAAATGCTTTTCATAGACCTCGACCATATCCTTGTGGGTGAACTTTTGGATGTCCTCAAGTTTCCCGATTGCGAGATACTCGCCGAACCATCTGCGCAGCACGTTCATTGTGCTTGCGTAGTCGGAGTCGAACACGCAGTCCATATACTCTTGGCACACAACGTTGCGCTCGCTTTCAAACTCCTTCTTCGTAACGGATTTCAACCCTCCTGTAATCCTCTTGAAAAGTTCCTCCTTGAGGTCGGCGGTGAGGTATTTGTCGAGACCGCTGAAATACACCTCCACCTGCTCGCTCGACGTGTAGGCGTTCCACCCGATGCCGAGTTTGGAGAGTTGTGGATACAAGTCCTTGAACGTCTTGCAGATTAAATGCTCCATAAGGTGCATCGTCCCGTATCTGCCGTCCAATTCAAGTCTCGACCCCGCGTCGAACACGATTCGCAGGGTTGTCATTTTCAGCGCTTTCTTCTTGAATACATAATTTTTTGCCATAAACTTTATTTTGTCGTTTATTGAATATAATAAAAAAAGAGATGTTTTTTGCACATCCTTTGAAAAAATGTGAAAAACATTCTATATTCTTATTTCATTATATATAAATATATCATTGATATATCGCGATATGGAACCGACCACATACAATCAGACAAAGAACTACGACAACAGCGTGTTGAGGTACGTCATAGTTGCGCTTCTCGCGGAACTGAAGGACAAAATCTACATATACCAACACCTTGCCGACGGCACGTCCGAAAAGGTCGTCATACCCTTTATGTACTCCATAACAGGAAGCGAGCGTTTTCTGAAGGACGAGTTCCAATACGACGCGATAGACAACGGCAAGGCGATAGGCGACTACGAGAAAGTGCCGAGAGGGGTTCTCAACATAGACACCATTTCGATAGACACCTCAAGTCAGATGAACAAGTTCACGCAGGCGAGGTTCGTCCACGAGGTTGAAGGCGAACTCAAGACCTTCTTCCTGCGATGCTGCTTCCTGCCGCTCAATATGTCGTTCTCCTGCACGATGGTCTGTTCGTCGCAACTCGAAATGCTGAAGGTGACGGAATCCATTATGTCCAAACTGTATTCGGTGAACATCTTTTATGTGGACTTGGGTATGATGCACGTCCAATCGTCATACACCCTGCCTACGGACTACAGTCAGGAAAGACCGATAGACTTCCAAATGGATGCGCAGAAAGAATACAAAATCACATTCAACATAGAGGTCAAGAGTTTTATGCCCGTGTTCGAGCACGGCATACTCTACGATGAAATCGCCGATATGGTCAAGGGAACGAAAGGCACCGTTATGACCCTGCGCTCCGACGAGTACGGAAACGTGGGTCTGTACCCGAACGGTCTGATAACAAAATTCCACATAGGGGAGGTGGACTACAACACCGACATCGACAAAGTTGCGGAGGAAACCCCCGACGGCGGCATCGGAGGAAATGTCGAACCGACACACGATATGCCGAACACGAACATTATGTCCAACACGGACAAGGACGTGGACTATGTGATAAAAACGCCCGGTTACAACGAACCGCAGAACAAGTGAAGAATGCGGAAATTTGCAGAAATATGAAAAATGCTCCGAAAAATCGGGGAATTTTTTGTTGTTTTTTGAAACTTTTTTCATAAGTAATTGATTTATAGTAGGAAAAAATTTCAACTTTTTTGTCATTTGTATTGTTATTGTGTATATCTTTGCTGCGTAAAAACAAAGTAACAATAACCACAAAAAACAAAGAGATATGAAAAAGTTAGTTTTGGCAACATTCACGACAATCGCAACAATCGTCAAATTGGTCGTACGGTAAAAAAGAAGAATCATTAACCATTAAAAACAAAGCATTATGGAAAACATAGAAAACGATATAATCACTTCATTTGGAAGTTTCAAAAAAGAAATGAACACAAATGAAATCGAAGACTTCAAAAGTAATTGGGTTCAATGTTTCAATGGCTACGCCAACAATCTCGGCAGGATACAATTATGTGGAACATACATATATATTTGTCCACCGAGAATGGGCGAATCTTGGTGGAAACCAGAAAGAGCACGCGTTGGCGTATTCGGATACAACGGCGTGGAACTTGGCGTCTTCGAGTCAGATAATGGGTGTAAAACAAATGGCATTTATTACCCTATTATACGTTTTTATAATCAACTGAATGCTTGTAATATGGGAGGCAATTATGGATATAATTGCGGTCAAGGAAACAATTACAGCATCCCGTTCACAAACGATATGCTCGTTTTAACCGACAAGTTGCTGCTTGAAACCATAAGAAAATCGTTTGAATACGTTAAAATATTCGATTAAAAACAACAATAATTAAAAAACAAAGTATTATGAAAAAGTTAGTTTTCGGTTTAGTTGGATTTTTAATGTTGATTACGGTCATTGGAACAGTAATCGTAATTGTCTTTTCTCCCCGTTCGTCCTGTTCGCAATCTTGTGAAAGCAACGCTGTGAACTCCGAAACCGTATCGAAAGATGAATCACAGTGTGTCTATACAAAAACGCACTACATATCGGGTGAACGCGGACAGGTAAATGCAGTCAGACACTTCGAGTACGGCGGTCACAAGTACATCCAATTCAAAATCTGGGCGACACACGGAGGCAACAGCGGCGTTGTCCACGACCCCGACTGCCCCTGTCACGCAGACAAAGACACAGTGAAATAAATTCTCCAACAACAAAAAACAAATACAATGAGCGGAAAAATCAAAGACATTATAACTAAAGCAGCATATATCGTTGGTACATTTGCACTTATCGCAGGATTCATCTATGCGCTCATCCACGACAAGATGCTTGACAAAAAGTACGGCACACCAAGATACGAATATGTTATCACGGATAAGTATGAAGACATTGGCAGTACTTGGCATTTGGTTGGCGGTCGTGCATCAGAGTCCAAATACCACGTCGTGTACAGGTATCGCCTGACAAACCGCCCTGACAACAAAAACAATCTGGTATGGTACAACGGCGAGACAACGGTGTCAGGGAGCAGATACCGCGAACTGAACACAGGGCAGACGCTGTACGGGGGTTCCTTGTTTCCATACTGAAACACACCAAATCGGATAAAGCAAACGGCATTTATAAGCGAATCGACTTATAAATGCAGTTTATAAGTTATTTGACTTATAAATCGTCATACCCCCTGCATTTCAGAAAAGTTCAAATTTTTTTGGTTTGTCTTCAATACTGTAATTCATTATCATAACTTCATCGGTGGAGTTCTCCGATTTGTCAAGAGAATGGTAATTGCAATTATGGTAACTTTTGCCAAGATGTGCCACATTGTATTTGGCAGACCATTTGATTAGTGTTTGGTTGACCTTGCCTTTGTTTTCAAAGACATTCGACATAGCGAACCGTATCCCTTTCCTGTCGAGTGTGTCGAGAATATCATAGAGGTCGTCATCATCTTTCTGCGTCCATCCGCCATTCTCATTGTATGTCGCACAGGTTATGAGGTACGGCGGGTCGCAATACACAAAATCGTCAGAACAAAGCGAACTCATATCAAACATTCGGAAGTCCTTGTTTGTCAAGGTCAGGTCTATCGCTTTTATACGGTTCATAAAAGCGAAAAGTTTGTCTTTTGCATTTTTGTTGAAATCGCGCTTTCCGACAGGCATATTGAAATGCCCGTCACTGTTAAACCTTATTTGGTTGTTAAACGAGAAAAGTATGATGACGTATAGCATAATCCAATAATCGGTGTCCTTATTGTCCGTGCTATTGAAGTCAGACCTCATCTTGTTATAACGCTCGCTGTTGTATTTGCCAAGTCCCGAACCGCTTTCACATCCATAATAAGCATATCCGTTTTCGGACACATCGGACAGACCGTATTGTCTTATCAGTTGTTGTGTTTTTAAGAACACATAGTCTGTTTCAGTTTCATAAAACATAGAAAGCAATCCGAATACACTTTCGTTTATGTCATTGGCAACAACCCGTCTCGAATCTGTGTTTATGGCAACATCCCCGCCTCCGCAAAAAAGGTCTATGAATGTGCTTATGCCTTTCGGAAACAAACGCCGAATCTGCGGAAGAAGTCTGTATTTGCCGCCGGTGTAGTTGAGTGGACTTTTTACTAAATTGCGCTCTCCCATATCATTAACTCCCATCGGAGTGTATGTTTCATAATCCTTTTAATTAAACTTCACTTCCCTTGAGGCATAGGTAATAAGGTACACGGCGTCGCTTTCCTTGTCATAAACGTCGAAAATTCGTTTGAACACAGGGAGTTCAAACGTCTGCACGCTGTCGGTGTCGCCATTTCTTTTCAGCGACACAACAACAAACGGTTGCTTGTACGAACCGCATACGGCATTTGCGTCAAAGGACTTCCACACCATTTCATAAATATGTTTCCGAACACCTTTGTCACCTAACGGGTTTCCGTTTGCTATATAGGGGTTCTTGCACCGCATAATGATTTCACCGAAACGTATGAAATCAATGGAAATCACAGAATCCCCTATTAAATCGGAAAATTCCATATCACTTGGCATTCTCACATAGAACAGGGATTTTATGCCTCCTGTCACATAGTCATAGGTATGCTCCATCTATTTCCGTTTTTGATTACTTTTGAAATTGGATGTCCGCAAGAAAATCGTTGAGCGTCTGCAAATGTTCTTCCTCGTCCTTCAGGATTTCAACCGCCATATCATAAGTGGTCATATCCTTGTCCCTTGTGAGGTCGCAGAGTTCCTGATAACCGTTGATTGCACACTTCTCGTGCTCGATGTTCTTCACGACAAGTTGGAGGGTGTCGTATGGTTTGCTCGGAAGCGAATAGTCACAGTCGCTCAAATTCTTCAAGGTGCTGATGTCTTTCAGATATTCAACGTCCCCGCCGAGTTCGGCAATTCGCTTGAGAATTTTCTCCGCGTGGTCGTTCAGTTCGTCATCCGCCATTTCAGCGAATGTTTTTTCTATGTTGGGACGTTCCTTTCCGACCATAAAGTTTGAAACTATATGGTAGGTGTACCATTGGAGAACCTCCTCCGCATATCTCTTGTAAAGCACGACGAGTACCGTTTGTGTGTCAATCCTGTCAGAAACAGCCTCGTTCACCGCCGTGTTCTTCATAATCTGTGTAAAACTTTTCATACAAACCCAATATTTCCTATATTTATAATTCGTATAATGATTATAGGTCAAGCAACCTGTCGATTGACACTATCGGTTGATTGACCTATAAATGCCGTTTATCGGTTGTCTTACCGATAGACTATTCCTCGCCTTTGTCAATCGACGTGTTGAACACCCTTGTCTTGAACTCCTTTCGGCGTCCGTCAGACCAATTCTTCACTGCGGTAAGATACCCGATGATTCTTGTTATCGTCGTGATTTTCTCCGAACCGCATTTCGGGCATTTGTCGACAGGAGCGTTCACAATATGACCGCAGTCGTCACACTGACTGATTGGAATGTTGAAGGTGAGATATTGACAACCGTTCTCCGCAGCGTGCCTCAACAACCTGTCATACTGCTTTGAGGTAAGGTGTTCCTCAAGGTTGATATGTGCAGCGGCGCCACCGTCAAGATAGTCCCCGATATAGTCCCGACCGTGCATTGCGATTTTGTCAAGCACGGAAATGTTCTTGTCATTCGGTTTGAAAATGTAGGAAGCGTACAGGTTGGTATCGTCAGGAACCCAATATCCGTCCTCCTTGTCCCAATTATAGTTCTTGACTGCGAGGGACTCGGCGGGCACCTGCTCTGTGTTGAACATCGTGTGCGGTGTCTTGTGGAGTGCGTTCTGTTCCTTGACGGTTCCGAAAATGTAATGGCAGAACTCTCCATACTCCTTGTTCTTCGTGCATTTCAGACCGAGGAACTCCGCCGCTTGGTTGAGTCCGTTCAGACCGATGGTGAGATATTGTTTGTCGAGGTTGATGAACCCTGCGTCATAGGCGGGCATAAGTCTTGCCTCGTACATATCCCAAAGGAGTTGGTTGTATGCGTTGTGGTATTTGTAAACGCGGTCGAGCACCTCGATGAGGTATTTTTTGATTGCCTCGTAGATGGCGTCCTTCTCAAGTCTGTCCTGCGGATTGTCAAAATCTTTCACAGCGTTCTGCACAATTCTTGAAAGGTTGAGCGAGATGACGGACTTGGAACCCGTCTGCACGGAAAGGTTTCCGTTGGTGAAGTTGAACTCGTGGGTGGTCAGGTTGTTTCTCAAACGGCAGTTGTGGGTGATGAGACCGTTCGGCAAAGTGAAGAAAGGTTCTTGTTCATTCTTGCACTCAATACAATACACATTACCGTCATAGGCAACTTCCTCTATTGATTTTATCTTGAAGTAGATTGAATTGAGTTTCTTGACCCAAGTATGATTGACGTCACGGTTTGCCCTGCTGTTTGTCGGTTCATACCATCTCAAACAATACAACGGATAATTATGGTTGAACTCATTACCCCTTATGATAGCAGTTTCATCAATTCTGTCGGAGACATCAATCCTTGATTGCATACCAAGCGACATAACCAATGCTTCCATACACTCAACAAGTTTTTTGCTTGTGGTGTAGCACCTGTTGCTGTTGCTTCCGTCAGTATGGTGCCATCCGTCAAGAATACCTTTTCTGAACTCAACGGATTGGAGCAGACAGTTCATATTAAGTTCCTTGTTATAGGAATATGTCCCGCGTTCCCAATTTGTCCACCTCATTATGAATGCGGCGAGGTTTTTTGAGGACAAACGGACAGGATACACATTGTTATAAACTTCATTCAAAACGGCATTGCTGCTACCTCCGACCTGTCTGTTTGCAGCATTGACCATTTCAACAGTCCTTTGGTATTTTTCGGAATTTAATGAGAAATTTATGTCATAAATGACACCTTTGTTCACAGAACCAAATGACCCGTCACCCAAAAATGCGCCAACGGCAAAACCTTGTTCATAGGTGAGGTGTTCATCATTTTCCGCGACAGGGTTAAGAACCATCGTATTGAACATCAGATAGTCATCGGTAGTAAGTTCGGAAGTTTGTTTTTCACCGTCAAGCGTCACGTTGATATGGTTGTCCGTCATAATGAACCCCTTGTTATTCTCCGTGACAACCTTGTACATTTTTCTGTTCGGCAGCATAACACTCTTGCCTTTCACCCAACTGCCATTATGGTAGATTGTAAGGTTCTTCTTTTCAGGTTCCCATTTTGTGTTATGGAGTTCTTCCAATGTTGTAAGATGAACACCGCTTGTTGAACTTTTCCAAAGAACCTTTTGGTCTTTGTCAAAACAACACGAACTCAATGAATCCACCGTGTCGCTGATGTAGGTGAAGAAACTGTGTCCGCGCGCATATTCGTCACACACGAACTGATAGTTTTCCTTGTCCACAAACTCACCGTCCTTGTAGATGAGCGCGAAACTCTCCACAGGGAACGTGAGGACGCATTTCAGGCGCTCGGCGTTGAACCACGTCATAAACTCCTTCTGCAACCAATTCAGGGTTTTCCAAATAGGTCTTGTGCCGTCAGGAAAAACGAAGTCGTCAAACATCCCGTGGAAGAAAGGTTCGTCGAAATATGAGAAATTGACGAATGCGGACTGCATACCCCTTGCGCTTGCAGGTTGGTTGATTGAATAGATAATCTGTTGGAAGTATTGGTGAATCTGTTCCTTGACAGTTCTCTTTGTCGCACAAAAGTCGCTTTTGCAGGGTTCGTCTATATGGTCTGTATAGGAGTCTCCCCATTCCTTGCGTGCAAAATAGTCGAAGCACAGCAATGCTTCAGGAAGGGCGACGGCACCCGCGAACTGCGATGAGAGGGCGAACACAAGGTTCACGAGCATACCGCAGTAACTGTCGAGGTTTTTCGGTTTTGCCGACAGACCGCCCAAATCCTTCATTCCATTGAGGAGGAACGGGTACATCGTGATTGCCACGCAGTACGGACTGATACAGGCGAACGAACTCTCGTCGTTCTTATAGATGATGTGGTCTTCAAGGTCGCGACAGTACTGTTTTGCGTCGAAATCAGGGTAGAGTTCGTGCAATTTGCTCGTGACGGTCATCCTGTTGATTTGGATGTTGTCCTTCTTGTGGATTTCTGCGTTGAGGACGCCGATGTTCTTGTTTGCCACATTGCTGTTGTCGTCGATGGTATTGTCGGCGGTGTTGTACGCCTTCTTGTAACTCTCGATGTAATTCTGTTTCTGTTTGGCAAACTCCCTGATTCTGTCGCGTTCGTGCCTGTATAGAATGTAGGACTTCGCCACATCAGGAAGGTCGCAGTTCACGAGCGTGCTTTCGATGATGTCCTGAATTTGGTTTATGTCAAGGATTTCACTCTCAATCACACTGTACGCCTCGATGAGGTTCTTTATGATGTCGTCGTAGCATTCCTGACAGAATTTCACCTTCGACGCCTTGAATGTTTTCATCAGGGACTTCCTGATTTTCATTTTTGAGAATTTCTCAATGCTTCCGTCTCGTTTGATTACTTTCATAGTATGTCGTTTATTATAGTGGTTTGACGGCTGGATGCTATTTCACATCTTTCCAAAACCTGTGTGTCACATCCTCATATACGCCGCCGATTATATGATACATTCTTTGATTTGTACTTCTTTTGTCTATGCTTCCGAAGTCGGGGTCATAGTGACCGATTTTCACATAGTCAAGTGTGTTGCAGTAGAGAACACTGTCAGGAATTGCGTCCTTTCCTGAATACCACCCTGTAGCGAGTCCGTGCTCTCCGTGTATGTAAACCGAAAGGTTGAGAACACTGTCGACATCGTTGTCGCCCCCCATAAACCCTATGCAGGTTATGCCTTTGTTTTCGGCGACAAGTCTGTCTATTTCATCCCGTGTGAGGACAGTGCCATAGTCTTCCCGAAGTTGCGGACTGTGGCAATCCCTGCAACGGTTCGGACACATAGTTAGATTTATTGCGAGAGTGACCTCGTCGGGAAATTCCCTGAACACAATCTGATAGTTGTCGTATTTTAGCATACTCGGTCTCTTTTTTTTTGAAAATAACAAAAAAATCCTGTTTTTTTAATTTTCTTTTGAAAAAATTTCAAGTTTACAATGCGAGACCACCGCCTTCATCCTCTTTCTCCTTCTTTTCCTCCTTTTTCTTTTCCGCCTTGAAGTGGGACTTCGGTTCACCGTCAAGTATTTTTTCTATGTCATCGGGTTTATACCCTTCCTTTTCAAGTTCCTTTTTCTTTTTCACGCGGGCGTTCATCTCGATGTCCTCCTGTGAAAGACCGCTGAACCTCTGCACAAGGAAGTCCATATCGAAATACGGGACGTCGTTGCCCTCCGAGTCCTGCGTCACAAACGTCTGCATAAGGGAACCTATGAAGTCCGACTTTTTCTGAATGACCTCGATTTCACGCATTTCAGTGAACACGTTGTCGGACACATAGTCGAGCGTAAGCGAGTTCCTGAATTTTATGTCGGTTGCAAACTCCTTGTGGTTGAGACATAATTGGATATACACAGGTTTCACAATGAGTTCCTTGTAGATTGCACGCAGGCGGTCTACGAAGTGCGCGAACTTCACCTCCTCACGCATCATAGACTCCGTGTTGAGGGCATAACTTCCTCGTCCCTGCATATTGTCGAAACGGGTGAACGGGACTTTTGACGCCTGCCACAGTTTCTGCTTGAAGTAGTTCATCGCCTCCGTGTCCGACAAATCTGGCCCGTCTCCGCCCAAAGTCTGCATCTGCGGACTTTCACCGTTCACGCTCGGAAACCAATACTCTTTGTTGAACGGCATCATCGGACGACCGTTCACCATCAGTTCGCCGCTTTCGTTGTTGAAGTCTATGATTTCCCTGTATGAGTGCATCGTCTCCGCGAGCGTCTGCTTTCCCCTGTTGGAATTGTTTTCCACAGGGATTGTGAACATCGTCTTGAAACTTGAGTTGGTGACCGCCCACATAATCCTCGTGCTCTCCATAATCCTCAAAAGGTTGAAACTCCTTGAAAGACGCTCCACATAGGACACCCTCGAAGCGGAGTCGAACTGCCCGTATGAGATATAGATAATCTGCGAGTCGTAAAGCACCCTCTGCCTTGACGGGTCGTTTGGATATTGAATCCAAATCTTTTCGCCACTCTTGTGGTCGACGGCGGGAACGAGGGACAGGACGTCAAGTTCCTTGAAGGATATAATGTGTTTCTGTGTTTCACGTTTCTGTTGGTCGCCGTCATAGATTATTTCAAACGCAAGGAACCCTTCAATCAAAAATTTGCGGAAATATCCCCACGCCATATTCTGGTCCCAAAATCCGAAGCAGGAATATATGTTGTTGAAGATTTCGTCTATTTCCTCGTGGAGGTCGTCCGCAAGCAGTGTCCTGTTATACAGGAGTTCGCAGAACATACCGTTCTCGTTGTAGCAGATACACTCGTCTGTGATGATGTCGAGTATGTCTTCGATTTCGTCCTGCATAGCAAGTCTGCGAAGTTCGTTTCTTTTCGCGTCGTCGTACCGCCTGTCGTACAGGGATACGTTCTTGTGCATAGACGGGTCGGTCAGACTGAAACCGTTGAATATGTCATACACGCTGTCCCCGAACTGAAATTCGTTTGTCTGCGGGGCGTTCGGGTCTGGGTCATACAGACCGATTGCCTGCGAGTTCTTGAATATCTTGCCGTCGAAATCCATACCGAGATTGGAAATCTTACGCAGAAGTTTCGACACACTGTTCGTCTGACTGAATGTTCTTGGGTCTTTTCTTGTTGTTAGGAATCCTGCCATTTGTGTAACAGATTTGAAAATTGGTTTAGTTCATTATTTATACGAAGTCTGTTTTTCATAATATATCATTGATATATCAAGTTATAAATAATAGGAAGAATATTCTCACGGCACGTCCGTTTTTTGAGTTTTGGGAAAACCAGCGACAATAGGAGATTTGTTCACACCGATGCAGTCCATACAGACCTGTATGGAATCGCAAGGCAATGCAATCAACGGAAATCTCGTTTCAATAAACAACGCGATTATCGGTTGCGCTTCGTCGTTGTCCGACGCCGCGAGCATAATCAGCAACGCCACCACGGAGGTGAAGGACGCCACGGTCAATTCGGTAAAAGACCTCAACAAGTCGATTGACAAGATGTCGGACACGATAAAGGACAGTATGTCCCAATCCACCGCCTCGACAGTCGGTCTTGGAGGTTCCGTAGGTGCGGGACTCTCGAATGTCGGTGCAAGCATCATCAATCTCACAAAGGTCACCGCTTCAATACGCTCCGCCCTAAAACTATCAAACCTCGAACTGATAAAGATTGCTTCCAACACGAAAAAACTCGCGAAGAAAGGAATCAAAGGCAAGGAAAGCGGAGGGTCGCTTATGCGCAAACTCTTCGAGTCGAAAGAGGAGAAAGCGGCGAAGAAAGTCAAGATACCTGAAGTCAAAGGCGGAAAGAACGTCGGCGAGATAGTGAGCGCGATGGCGGACGCCGCCGTCAAGATGGACAAAATATCCCTTGCGAAGTCCCTGTTGCTGCAAGTGAAAATCGGCGGCATATTCGACGCGTTCTTCAACACGGTGAACAAGCACGAAAAATCTATGACGCCCGCCAAAATGAAAAAATATGAGGTTGGCGTCAAGTCGATGGAGAAAATATCGCGGGATATATTCGACTTGTCGGAATCGCTTGCAGGTGTCGCTATGTTTGCACTCCCCGCGAAACTCGGAGCGAAAGCGGCGAAGAAGATAATCAAGGGGACGCTCGACGCGATAAAACCGCTTGAAAATGCGAAGAACATCGCAAAGACATTGATTGCCGTGCAGACGCTCGACAAGATAGCGACCTCGCTTCTCAAGTTCACGGCGAGAATGGCGCTCGTCGCCGTAGTCGCGCCCGTCGCTATGGTGGGTATGCTTCTGTCCGCCCTCGTCATAAGGGAGGCGAGATGGGCATTGAAACCGCTGTCGAAAATGACCGCTACCAAAAAATACGTCACCGCGGCGCTCAACCTTGAACTGATTGGAAAATCTATGCTTTGGTTCAACGCTGCTATGGCATTGAACTCAATACTCGCCGTTCCCGCTCTTGTGGGAATGGGACTGACCGCGATTGTCCTGAAAGGGGCGAATATGCTGTTCAAGAACATCGGAAACAAGAAAAACTCCATTGACATCAGAAGCGGGGTGTACAACATCCTCCTGATTTCCACCTCCATAATCACGTTCACCCTGACGATACTCGCCACCACGATGATAACAAGATACATCATCACGGGCGGCACCGACAAGATAGATTGGACTAACATCGCCTCAATCGCCGCTTCGGTCGGGGTGTTCGCATTGATGTACGGTTCGTACAAGTTCTTCGGCAAACTCGGAGACAAACGTTCAAGCGACAAGGTGCGCAGGGGCGCTGTTTCGACGCTGCTTATGAGCGCCGCCATACTTTCGTTCAGCGTTGCGCTCTTCGTGACGCACATACTGACCAAACAGATTGTACAGAATTGGAAAGGCGGTGCAGACCCGTGGGCGATAGTCGGCGACGTCGCGGTGTTCGGACTTATGCTCGGTTCATACTACCTGTTCAGAAGAATCGGAAAGGAAGACAACGTGCGCAAGGTTATGGGCGCGGGTATGTCCATATTGGTTATGTCACTCGGACTTGTCGCATTTTCCGGCGCCCTGTGGATTACCCACCAAATTATGAAGAATATCGTCGGAAATTGGAAAAGCGGTGTCGACGTAAAAGCGGCGGTTATGGACTTGGCGGTGTTCGGACTTATGCTCGGAAGCCTTTGGGTTTACAAGAGAATAGGGACACAGGAGAATGTGAGAAAGGCGTTCGCAGGTTTCGGCGCGATTGCCGCTATGTCGCTCGGACTCGTCATATTCTCCGCCGCATTGTGGATTTCAAACGCCATCGTAGGCACAATGTGGAAGACGAAGGACGGGAAGATGGACTGGATGGGTCTGATAAAGACCGTCGCCGTGTTCGGACTCCTGTACGGAAGTATGTGGATATTCAAGAAGGGCGGCGAGAACGACAATATGAAAAAGATACTGAAAGGTGCAGGCGCTGTTGTCGGTATGTCCGCTGCGCTCGCGATATTCGGTTTCGCATTGATACCCCCGCTCAAGACCGTTGAGGGGGCAAGTGCAAAATCACTTATCGGAATGCCTCTGCTGCTCGCATCGCTTCTGTTCATATTCAACAAGGCGGGAAAAGGCGACAATCCGAAGAACATCCTGAAAGGTTCAGGCGCGGTCGCAGGTATGGCGGTTGCACTCGGATTGTTCGGTTTTGGACTCGGTTTCTACACGAAGGCGATTGACGGAGTAAAGACCGGGACGCTGATTATGATGCCCGTGTTGCTCGGCATATTCGTGCTTGAGTTCGTTATCGCAGGAAAATTTACTATGGACATCCTGAAGGGAACAGTTGTCATCGCTGCTATGGCGGTCGGACTCGGCATATTCGGGTTCGGCGTCAAGTTCTATGTGGACGCCATAAAGGACATCGGTTGGAAACAGGTGGGTATGATGGCGGCATTGATTGGTATTTTCGGAGTTGAGTTCGCATTGCTCGGTATACCTGCCGTGGCGATGTTTGTCGCACTTGGTTCCGCTGCGGTCGCGGCAATGGGAGTTGGACTCATTTCATTCGGTTTCGGCGTCGGAAAATACGCAACCGAGATTGACAAGGTCGGTTCTTGGAAAAAAGTCGGAATGATGGCGGCGTTGATTGGCATATTCGGGGCGGAGTTCGCATTGCTCGGACCGCTTGCCCCCGCAATCGTGATGGCGGATGTCGCATTTGCGGTGATGGGCGCGGCGCTTATCCCGTTCGGATATGGCGTCGGAAAGTTTGTGGAACCGATACAGAAAATGAATTGGAAGGACATCGGCAAGATGGCAGGGATAATCGGCATATTCGGACTTGAGTTCTCCCTGCTCGCACCGCTTGCAATTCCAATAGGAATAGGAGCGGTGGCAATCTTCACGATAGCGGGAGCATTGAAAAGACTCGGACTCGCATTGCAAGAATGGTCGAAAGCGAACATCGACAAAAACCAACTCGACCTCATCTGCATCTCGATAGACAGACTGAAACTCGCGTTTATGGGCAAACCGAAAGGCGATGACAGCGGAGGCGGGGTAAAGGGGTTTTTCAAAAAGATAGGAAGCGCCATCTCCGGAGCAATCACGGGGGCATTCGAGCTCGCGCCGATAACGACTTCCGCGACCGCGATAGCGATAATAAGCGGAGCGCTGTCGTCTCTTGGACGCGCGTTGCAGAATTGGAACGGCGTGAACATCGACGAAAAGAAACTCGACATACTCTGCCTTTCCATAGACAGGATAAAACTTGCCTTCCAAGGCACACCGAAAGGAGACGAAACCGAAACCAAAGGGTTCCTGAAACGCTTCGCGGGAAAAATGACGTCGTCTATGTTCGCCCCGTTCAACTTGGCGCAGATGCAGGTGACCGCGTCCGCTATGACCACCGCGGGCATAACAATCAAGCGCCTCGCGAAAGGTATGCAGGAATGGACGAACAGCGACATAGACATAACGAAAATAACCGAAATATCGACCGTCCTCATCGCTGTCAGGGACATATTCTCCATACTCGGCGGAAACAACAAGGGCAAGGAAGATGTTGAGAAAGGATGGTTTGGAAGAACGATGGCGGCATACACTCCGAGCGACGCGGCGAAAGGCGCTGTTGAAGCGAGGAAAATGGGAACCGCCCTGAAGGAAATCGCAAAAGGTCTTACGGAGTTCTACGACACCTACGGGACGAAGTTCAAGAGCACGACCTATATGAAGGAGTTCACGGATGCCGTCGTGGAAACCGTCACTTCCGTGTCAAGCGCGTTCAAGATGATTGGCGACGCTTGGCTGGGCAAGGAGATTGAAAAACTTGAAACGGAATCTGGGAGAAAATACAGCGACCTGTTCAAATTCTTCGTCGGCGGCAAAAACGCGGTTCAGGAGGGAATAAAGAGCGTGAAGGGAATCGGCAACGCACTGAAGGACATAGCGAGCGGTATGAAGGAGTTCAAGGATTTGGTGAACTCAAAGGACAACACTTGGATTACCGACGTCGCCAACGGCGTCGCGACATTGCTGACGGGCATACAGGAACCGCTTATAAAATTCGGAACGGTCGACGAGTCCATAGATGTAAAACTCGGTCAGGCGAAAACACGGGCGAGCAAAATCGGCGCAGGTATGGTCGCAGTCCACGAAGCGTCTGAACAAACCGTAAACTACAACACCCACAAGACAGATGTGGCGAGAGCGCTTGAAAGCGTGGGCAACATCGGCAAGATGATGGAGGGTATGGCGGCGATTGTGAAGGCGCTTTCCGACAAGAAAATAATCGAGAACATAGGGGAACCAGGCAAAATCAACAAGGATTGGGGTGTGGACGGCGGAAGCGGAATGGTCAGGAATATGCAGATGCTCACCTGCGGCGCAATCTCTGTATTTTGGCAACTCGGCGAATCGCTAAAGAACGGCGGCGTGCTGTACGACATTGAAACCAAGTCCGAGTCAAAGGCGGAAGTCAAACTTTGGGGAGCGGGTGTGTCGACGAGTTCCTCGACGAAGAAAACGCCGAGCAAGACCTATTTCGGTATGGCGGTCGACGCGGCGACGGGAATAGGCGACATCATTTCAGGCATCGCGGAAGGGTTCGAGGCATTGGGCAAAATAGCGAAACCCGACAAAATCATAGACGTCACCGCGAAACTCGTGCAGTCCATAGCGTTGTCCCTCACGGCATTCGCACAGATAGGTGCATCCGTGACAAGCGACGGTACGCAAAAATCATTCGACCTCATACCAGCAGAACTCGGTTATCCTGAAGCAACCGCGAAGTTCGGAAAAGTGGGACAGTTGCGACGTTTGCTTTATTGGCCAAACAGCGACGAACCGCAATGGGACAAGGTTATGGAAGGCGTCAAAAAAGCGGCGAAGGGGGTGAGCGAATCCGTCAAGTCTCTCGCAGCCGAGCAGTCATCGCTCAACTACATTGCAAAAAACCCGACGAACGTGTTCGAGCCCGTAGTCAACATTATGACAATGGCGACGACATTCGTTGAAAGGGAAAATGACACCAAGTACACCTTCTACAGCAAAAGTAAACCTATTGAATACACACTGAAATCATTCAAGACAAGCGACCTCGACAAGTCAAAGGGAATCGCCGACAAATACGCATCGGTACTTACGAAAGTGAAGAATATGTCGGACACCGCGGCAAACATAAAAAGCGCCAACGGCAGGAACTTCACCGACTTCACGAACCAACTCGTGACAGGTATGAACAAACTCGCAGGCGCAGGAAACAATATCGACAAGTCGCAGAAGTTCGTGGATTCGTTGAGGAACGCAGTCAAGGAAAAGGTGTTCGACAACATCAGTTCCAACACGCAGAAGATAGCAAACGCAATCAACAGCATCAACAACGACATAATGAAACCCTATGCGGATATGATTGCTGGGTTCGGGGAACTCGTGAGCGCTGACAATGCAAAGACAACGAAGGCACTTGAAGACATAAAGAAAACCATAGAGGAAATCGTTGAAACCATCAACAGCAACGGAAATGGCGGAGGAAGCGGTGGAACAGGCGGAAACGGAAGCGGTAAAACAGGCGGAAACGGAAGCGGTAAAACAGGTCTATTTGGAAAACAGAACACACCGACTCCTACACCGCAACCGCAAAGACCACAAACTGTGAAAGCGGAACTCGACGCCAATGCGTTCCAAAAAGCGGTGAATGAGTTTGCTGAAGCAATAAGAAATCTCAAATTAAAATCATAAACGGACAACCGTAGAAAAAAATCCGATACAAAACAAAACCTGCTAATAGCAGGTTTTTTTGTTCAGAATTATTTCATACAGAAACGCAGGTGAAATTTCACCTGCGTTTCTGCTTCACAAGACAGAGTGAAATTCAGTTTTATATCTTCACCTTTGTATTATAGATGTCCGTCGGAACAAGTTGTAGGGGTTCGCTTGTCTCTGCCGAACCCTGTTCGTGGACGTGCGACTTCACCATATCGTAGAACTTCCTCCCTTTCGGAACATAGTCGTCCGCGTTCTTTCCGAGTTTTATTTCAGGGGCGTCGAGTGTTATGCACTTGTCCGACTGTATGACTATGTCCCCGTTGTGCATAATTATCTTTCCTCCTGACGAATCTGTCAGTTGTATGGAACCTTCAGGCGAAACTTCAACCCTTGAGTTGCCGCCGCCTGTCTTATAGTCTATGACAAAACCGCTCCCTTCCGTGAAATAGACCTTTATGTGCTCCCCTGTTCTCACGTTGTCTGTGTCATTCCCCAAATTGGTGTCATATACAAGTATGTGGGAATTTGGGTAACCGTTGCCCTGTATCTCCGAAACCACCTCGTCCGAAACATAGACATTTCCTGTGTAAACAGGAACGTTCAATGTACCCTCTACCCTGACGATTGAACCTATTTTCGGAATTGCACTGATGAATCCCCCGCTTGTACTGCCGCCGCCTGTGCAACCTGAAGGCAGCGCCCACGGAAGCATTTCGGTAGGAATCACATAACTGCCGTCATCTTCCTTTTGGTCGGTTCTGCCATAAATCCTGACCTTAATCCTGCCCTGACATTCAGGGTCGAGGTTATCTTCGACTATACCTATCATCTCTGTATGTTTTGTGCTTTCATAATGAAATAACTGTCAACGATGTCGTCAATCGGTTTCACATTTTTGAAGTCCGATATATCTTGAATATATCGGAACAGTCCTGTGTCCGAAAGTTTTGCGTCGTTCAGTTTGTTGTTCTTGAACGCCCCAATCATATATTCCTTGTCTGCATTTCCCTTTCCTGCAAGTTTCTTTGCCGCGGACGGCGCCACTATGACCAACCTGTCATACCCCCATTGCTGCACAATCTCCTTTCGGAGAAATGAATTGAACAGGATGAGGTCAATGAACGACGCGCCTGAACTCTGATAGGCAAACCCCTCAAGCGAAAACATCACCTCTCCTATGACGTTGTTCTGTATCGTGGAAGTGATGATGTCCGCAATCATAACGGCGTCCTTCATTTTTGCAGACTGTTCTTCCGCATAGGGAGTGTTCTTGTCCGTCTTTGTCCTTGTGTATGGAACCATTGTAACAAAATCCTTTATCGCGTTGTGGTGTGCAAATTTCTTCAACGGGTTTGGTCTGTCCCATTCACAACCCTCTGTGTTGAAAAACGAGAAAAAGCGGATGCGCTCGTTATATTCGATGCACATACCGGGCGAATTTAATGAAAAGTCTATTCCTACGAATGTCATAATTTTTTCTTGGTCAAATCTGTTTTTGAAAAATAGGACTTGATGTCCGTCTGTTCAAGCGCACTTGCACTTATATTTATGTCCTGTGCCACATTGAACTTTTCCTTGCTTATGGCGATTCTGTTTGTGTTTTGGTTTTCATTGACGATTGTCGCTTCAATATATTCCCCGCCATATTGTTCAAGCCGCCCCTCAAGTTCGGAAACACTTGCGTTCAGCGCGTCGATTTCCGACTGCTTGGCAAGCAGTTCGTTCTCAAGTTCGGAAATCCTCAATTCATAGGAGTCGGTTATTTCCGAAATCCTCGTGTTCAATTCGGTTATGGTTCCGTTCAAAGAGGTTATCGTGTCCGTGAGCGAACTTTGCATAGCACTTGCATAATCGTTCCACTGACCGCTGTAGAGCACTGTTTCATCAGACGACGCCGAACCGTCCCCTATTGCGGTGCTTATATAGAACGTGCGGTTTGAAAAATTCAATATGCGTTCCGCCTCTTCCGAGGATATTCTGAACGCAACCTCGCCGTTCGCCATATCCACATTTTCGGCAAGCGTGTAGTTGGGTATGCGGATTTTCTCCCCTCCGTTTATGAACGACAGATACACACGTCCGAGATTGGTAAGGTCGAGCGGAACCGAATCGTCCACGCTGCTGTCACTGCTCTCCCTGTATATGGTGAACATATAATAGTTGGTGAACGGACTTATCTCAAGACAGACGTCCCCTCTGTAATACATCGTTGAATTTGAAGCGAGTTGCTCTATCCTCGTTGCCATTGTTATTTTCTTTTTTCTTCAAGTGCGGCGATTTCCCTGTCAATTTGGTTCTCCCTGTCAAGGTCGAACTTCTTCCTGTCACAGGACTGTATCATACGCTTTTCCGATTTCAACCCCTCTATGCGGAGGTCTGTATACGTGACTTGGTGTTTCGACAGACTGTCCACACGGGTTTCTATTTTGGAAACCGCTTCTGTCTGCTTTTTTTCAAAACGCTTGATTCTGTTTCCGTTCGAGCAGTCTTTGATTAAAATCAAAAACAGGAAGGACATAATGATGACAACACCCCACCTGTTCAGAAAATCCATTACTTTTTTCATATAGAATGTGTTTTAAGTTAAACAAAAATCACGGGAACTGCCCCGTGATTATATTTATATGTTTTGAAAAACGCAATGTCTAAAACCTCTCGCTTTCAAGTGGGATGTACTTGTTTATCTTGTCCTTCAACGTCACCTCACCTACCTCGTTGCCGTCCTTGTCATAGACTTTCACTTTCTTCGACATAAGTTCGTCATAGTCCTCGAAGTCCTTGCCTGCGGACTTGCACTTCACTGCGCAGAAATCGGTTATGTATTTGCCGCCATTCTGCGAGTTCGCCATTTTTGCGTCACCTGTGTTCGTGCTCCCGAAATAAATCCACACGTCACCGCCGACAAGATTGTGTCCGTCACTGTATCTCAAAATCCTGTGCATTTGGTTTGCACAACCGATATGCGTCTTTTTCAGTATTGACGGGTCTACCTTCCTTGCCCTGCTGTCATTCTGTTTGACTGCCGTGTCAAAATTATTCAGAACCCAAACAAGATGTATATTGTTGATGTCATAACCTCCGATGCCAGCAAGTCTGGCGATGTCCTCCACCTTCGGGTAGTTTTTCAACGTGACGTCGAAGAGGATGTTGTCCTTGTCCTTTTTGCCAACCTGCTGTTGGAACACAATGTCGTGCATTCTTTCCGCGTATCTGTTGTCACCGACAAATTCGTGGAGGTCTGAAACGTCCTTCGGGACAGTCATATCAACCTTGTCGAGCGGTTTTCCATATTTGTCTTCAAACTTCTTTGACAATTCCCCGTCGGATTTCATCTTTACAAGAACGTCCTTTATGTCGTCAACATTCAGAACCTTCGCGTCGATTCCAAGAACATTCTTGACCACGAATCCCTTGCCGCTTCCACCGCCTCCGCACACAATCACAATTTGGTTGTATTTCGGATACGCCTTCCCGTTGAAGGTGATTAACTTCTCGTTAATCATATTGTCATATTGCTCAATGTTCAAAACCTTCATAATTCCGATTTCATTTATATTCTATGTGAACAATGGATTCGGCATACGCATAGAAACGCCACGTCTTACCCCGTACGGGAGGTTTATGTCATAGGTGTCGTCGCCTCTTGATATTCCGCTCCAATCGTTGAATCTGTAACCATAGTTGAAGTACGGCGCTTCAGGTTCCGCAGTCACTATCTTTGAATAGTCCACATCCTTTTCATAGACAAGGTTGTCGATGTTGCATTTGTCCGATATATCTTTGATATATCCGTCCTTTATGCAGTCGGACACTTTCAGTTTCGTGTCGTAGATGTAGAGGATGTTGTTCACAATGACCTCGCTTATAAGAACGCAGTCCGCGCCATTTTCAAACGAATGGACAAGCACTCCGTATTTTTCATCTTTCATTTCAAGTTTTCTCGTGTCGTCGACATCGGAATCCCATTTCAAATCGTCTATGACTTTAAGAATGTCGTCCTTTTCCGTAATGCAGAGATAATGCCTGTAACCACCCTCGCTGCCGTCATTTGAATACACTACGGACATTCCGTTCTTGAATATCTTCGAGCGGATTGATTCATTGATTGCGGAAAAACTTTCGTATGTCAAGATTTTCATTATCGCTGCATATTGGTATTTTTCTTCGATTGTACTATTGCCTATACCAAGCGGGCGGATTACTTTCCAATGGGGAATTTTTGAACATATCTTTCTTTTTTGTCACCTTTGAAACATTCCATTTGGAAATGTCGCCGTTGAACTTGGAACCATAAAACATACCATACATATCTCTCACCTTTGAAACATTCCATTTTGATATGTCCCCGTTGAACTTGGAACCCCAAAACATACCATACATATTTTTCACCTTTGAGACATTCCATTTGGAAATGTCTCCGTTGAAATTGGAATCGGTAAACATACCTTCCATATCTTTCACATTTGACACATCCCATTTGGAAATGTCCCCGTTGAAATCGGAATTTTCAAACATATAAAACATATATTCCACCTTTGAAACATTCCATTTTGATATGTCCCCATTAAATTTGGAATGGTAAAACATATTGTTCATATCCGTCACGTTTGAAACGTCCCATTTTGATATGTCCCCGTTGAAATCGGACTTATCGAACATACTTTCCATATATTCCACCTTTGAAACATTCCATTTTGATATGTCCCCGTTGAATTTGGAGAATCTAAACATATCATTCATATTTATCACGTTAGACACATCCCATTGTGAGATGTCGCCGTTGAATTTGGAACCATAGAACAAATAACTCATATCGGTAAGCGCGCTGACATCAATGTCATTCAGGTCGCAGTTTTCGCCCATCTGATTGATTCTGTCTTCTATGATGTGTTTCAATTCATCTGTCGTTTTCGGACGGAGGTTGCCATCATACGGTTTCACCACCATTTCATTTATGTGTGATGAGACAAATTCGTCGATTCTCAATATCTTTGTCATAGTTCATTTGTAAATATTCACCCATTATTTATATGGGTGCATTCATCGTGGTCTGCTCTCCGCGCGCCCTATAAATAAGTGAAAGGAATAATGATGGAAATGTTCATAAGGAAAAACGGCACCGACATAGAACTATACAACCAAAACTTCACCTGCGTGAAAGTTTTCAAAAACGCCGACTACAGGAGAGAGTCGGGAAAGTACATAATACACTCAATTTCCGACAAATACACCATATACGCTGAAATGCCAGAACTTACGACTTCCATACTGCATATTACACCACAGCAATGAGCACTACGACGACAACAACCGTGACATCAAACGGATACGGCACGACAACGACCGTGCAGACTGTAAAGACAGTCCTGCCGAATGTATATAACGACAAGGGGTGCGGCGGAACTTCAAAATGCAAGGGGTTTTCCGTATATGTGCCTTGCATACCCGACCTGTATGGCGGACTCCGCTACTGCCAAGACATATTCATTCTCGGAAAGGACGGACAACCGCTCGACACCTCAAGACTTGATTACCTCGACATCACGTTCAACAACGAATACGACTGTCCTGTTATGTTTATGACGACACAGGGCGGGGTGAGGAGCGACGGAATCATAACATTCCTGCAAAAGAAATACGACGGAAACCTCTTCGACATAACACCGAAGAACTTTTGGGAACACTATGACGACAACACGTTCTTTGAAACATTCAACACCACGGTCACCGATTCGGACAGCGAGGTGTGTCCCGACGATTACGACGCAATCGTCATAGGAAAGGACAACGGGGAATGCACGCAGTTCGGGTACATACTTTTCAACCCAATCAAATACACCTCCGACCTTGCCATAAAGATAACCCCTGTCGAGGGAAAGGAAGCGGACTGCGTATGCGAGGTGAACGGTATGCCGAACGCAACCCTAATAGGTCAGACCACGCCGTTGATAGACGTCATAGACAAAGGGGAGGCGGTTTTGAAGATAGCTTCCACCACGCCATACAATGAAAGCAGCGTGGCGGAAATATCAAGGATTGAGATAACCTGCACGAAAGGCATAACAGACCAAGGGAAAGTCAGGATATGCTATGTGGGCGACAAACTCTCCGAAATACCGAAAACAGCGTTGTATGCCGTTTTCAGACTGAAATTCTTGGAAACTGATGCGGAGGAGATGGGCGCCGAGTATGTGATACCCTGCACCAATATCGCAATGCTGCACTAACCGAACAATATTTCATTCTATGACAGAAAAAAACGTCAAATTCGACATTTCGCTGAACGAGGAACAGAAGTCGGCGAAAAAGGTGTTGCTGTCCAATGCAATCACCGTACTTCACGGAAAGGCGGGTTCGGGGAAAACCCTGCTTGCCTGTCAGGTCGCCCTCGACGGACTTATGAAAAAGGAGTTTTCCAAAATCGTGGTCACGAGACCAACGGTGTCGAAGGAGGACATCGGTTTCCTGCCAGGCGACATAAGGGACAAACTCGACCCGTGGATTCAACCCATCTACCAAAACTTCTATACACTGCTTGGGAAGAACAGAAGGTTTTTGGTGGAACAATGGTTGAACGACGGCACGCTTGAAATCGTCCCCGTGTCGTTTATGAGGGGCATAACATTTTTGGACGCCTGTGTCATCGTTGACGAGGCACAGAACATCACCGACGAACAGATGGAGATGATTGTAACACGACTCGGTATCGGCTCAAGAATGATAATCTGCGGGGACATATCACAAATCGACCTGAAGCACAAGAACGATAGCGGGTTCGCGTTCATTGCCTCTTGTGCGGAAAGAGTTGACGGGATGGTCTCAATAGAACTCAAAGAGAACCACAGGCACAAAATAGTGGACTCCCTGATTGACGAATACGCCAAACGACACAAGGAGACAAAAGAGAAAAAGACAAAAAAGGAAAACGCAGGCGAATGACCTGCGTTTTTTTCTTATATTTCAACCGCATTTCCTTTCGGTGTATGCTTGAACTTTGTGTGCTTCATATACTTCACACCGTCTCCAAGTTTGCATTTCTCGTATGTGCCGCTTATCGTCGAATCGCCGAATATCCTGCAATCGGTGCATTTCGTGCCGTCCGACAGATAGGTGTCGGAAACATAACTCCCCTCTATGTGGGTGTTACTGAAACAGGTGCAGAAATTGAGCACCGCGTCCTTCACGTCGCAAGTATACATAGAGCAACTCGAAACAAGTCCGGAAACCTCGCAGTCAATCATATCGACGCCGATGAGTCCTGCGGCATATTTCACTTCACAGTTCTTCAGTTGGAGCACACTGCAATCCGTGTCGTAGTTGATGGTGAGGGAAGTCTTTTTGTCCGCCTGTATCTGAACCATAATGTCGCGGACTCTGTCCCTTATCAGAGACCAATACACGCTCTCCATACCCTTTATGTCGTAAAGGTCGACAAGCACATTCACCTTCGGGAACATCTTTTTGAAAGCGTCATACTCAACAAACGCTTCGGAGAACGATTTTCTCCGTTCGGTTATGTCACGCAGTTCGTCAATCTCACCCACACTGTACGCGGGTTCCGAAACGATTGCATAGACATTCGTTATACAGTGGTCTATAAATGCGGACAACTCCATATATTTGTCCTCATAACCCCTTCCTCCGCAATAACGTATTGATATGGTGTTTTCATCCATATCGGAAAGGTCAATCCCGTACAGGTTTCCTGAAAGGACATTCTTGTCGCAGCACCTGTCATAGAAACTCATACCGTCGGGGACATCGCACACATCGAGCGCACGCCTGATGCTCATCGCACCGACAACACCCTTGCGTTCAGGAAAAAGTCTGTATGCACAATCCTCATCGAATGAAAGTATAAACTTGCAGACGTTCATCCTGTAGACAGGGCACAATTTCCGCTCCATTTCGAGGCGAATTTCGGCAGAACAGTTCGTGTCCGTACTCCCGTTGCCCTTTATGTATTTCAGCGCCTCCGCGAGCATTATTTTGGCATTCGCATAATTTGCGAAAGGCGTGGTTATGCAGTCGCAGAAATCGTCACTTGAAAGTTCAAACGGCTCTTTCGGTTCCGAGCATTCCTTGTTCAGGTTGAAATGCAACCTGAAAGATATTCTCGTGCTTGAAAGCACACTGTATTTCGATGCGTTCATATTATTCAACCTCCTCTATTCTAACGGGGGACACCCGTATTTTTATGTTTCTCCTGTCTATGAACGAAGATGTCACATAGGTGTTCACCTGCACAGGCGCCTGTTCCGACGAAACAGAACCGAGCGGGCGGGTGACTGTGGTCACGTTCAGGACTGGACCGCTTTCCACACGGTTGTAAACCCGCACATCATTCATAGAGTTTATGTTTGCGTTAACCATATTCAAACCGAACCTTCTTGGTCTTATGATTGAACAGGATGTGTTCTTGATAATCGTGGTGTTGTCCCTGTCGTTGGTTATTCGCACCACATACCTTATCCTTGCACCGTCCCCGTCGGAGAGCATCCTTGAAGTGTGTTTCAGGACAGGTCGGAAAAGGATTTCAGGCGATTCATTCGCCTCGTACATACTCTCAAGGTTTTCCCAAGACTGTATGTACGTCATAGGCGGCTGGGTGTCGGTCACGGTGTTGTTAGCGTCATCCGTGTAGGTTTCGCTGACAGTTATGATATGCACGACCGTGAAGGTGTTCCTGTATTGTTTCAGATATTCATAAAGGGACATTTCATCGTAAATAGGATTCGACAGGTCGTTCTCATAATAGGCATAGAGTTTGTAGTAGTCCCCGTCGGACGCGGGTCTTGCAACCGCCATCAGTCTTTCATAGGAGTCCTTGTTGGGAAACAGCGTCGAGGTCAGCATAAGAGACTTGTAAACCCTGAACCCCCTGTCCATCTCATAACCTGTGACCGCGTGCAGGTCAATTCCTATTGCAGGGTTGTTGTAGAACCCTATGCTGTGTGTAAGAAAATACGGCAGTGTTTCAGGGTCGGGGTTCGTCTTGTCGTAATTTCCGCTTCCGCCCCATCTGTTCATTTCCATAGAAGGCGTGTTGCCACCGATTGCGTCGGACGACAGATATGCAGTGGAAGGAACCCTGTACTCTATGTAGTTTGTATAAAGTTTGTCGGCAAACCAAAACGGTTCGGACAGCATCCTGAAGTTCCCATAGTTCTCGTGCATAGCACAGAGAAGGTTAACATACTCGTTGTTCCTGTTTCTCGTGTACAAGTTGAATATGAACCCGTCGTATTCGGAATGGTACCCACTTTGGAAATAGAATCTCACTATGTCATACGGGACATACTCGCCGTACGGCGCGGTAGGTATCCTGTTGATGCTCATTTCACCTGAAATTGGGTCTATGTCCGCCCATTTCGTGTCGTATTTGGAATAATACTTCCCGTTCACCCTGTTGGTGGCGACCCATTTGGTTTGGTCTTTCCTCACAGGCAGGACTGTGTTCCGCATACTGTTGTTTGTAAGTGCCGATGACAACTCATCGTTCATAAAGTACAATTCGTCCACATACTCGTTCTTTGCGATTCGGTATGTGGAAACAGGACTGTGTCCATAGGTGTTCATAAAGTCGCCGTTTTCATCGACGGCAAGCGTGTCTCCGTCCAAATCCGTTCCGCTGTTGGACACATATCTGTCACAGACATACACATATTCCATCAATATGCTGTCCGTTAATTGAAGGTACTTGACCCCGTTCTCTGTAGGTTTCGTCGGTTGCATAATCAAATCTTTGCTATATTTATTTACGGAATTATCCCTTTTAGTCTTGTAAAAGTTCAATAATCGCTTCACAGTTGTCCGAACAATCACCAACTGATTTGGTTCTTTCATTCAGTTTGCATACAACTCCACGACTGTTTTCGACATTCCTTGCCGAATTATATTTCAAAATGTTTCTTGCTGCATTTACATCACGGTCGTGATGACAACCGCAGTTACAGCAAGTCCATTCCCTCACATTTAGGTTTCTGACTTTTTTTTCAACATAACCACATTCACTGCACATCTGACTTGACGGATAGAAACGGTCAATCTTTATAAGTTCTTTTTCATTCCACAAACACTTATATTCAAGAGTTTGAATGAACTGATACCAATTACATTCTGATATTGCCTCTGCCAACTTGTGGTTCTTCATCATCCCTTTAATGTTTAGGTCTTCAACCTTTATCACATCGTAGTGTCTGACAAGTTCTGTGGTTATCTTATGAATGTAGTCAGTTTTGGCATCTGTTATCTTCTGATAGATTCGGTTGCATTTCAACACTTGGTTTTCGTATCGCTTGCTACCATAAACTTTCCTTGACAGATGTCTTTGGTTATGTTTTAGTTTACGTTTTAATGTCCTTATTATACTTCTATGGTTCTTGTATTTAACCCCGTCACTTGTGATGACGAAATCCTTTATGCCGAGGTCAAGACCGACAGAACGGTTGGTCTTTCCATAAGGTATGTAATCCTGTTTAACAGTAATTGCTATGTGGTATTTGCCCGCCTTATTCTTTGAGATTGTGGCAAAGCATATTTTGCCTATAATCTTACGTTCCATTACAATGTCAATTCCGCTTTTTAGTTTAGGAATGTAAAGTTTGTTATCTTTTATTCTAAAACACTGTTCTTGTGGTAACTTAAACGACTGTTTGTTCCTTCTGTTCTTGAACTTCGGATAGGAACTTTTGTGTTTGTAGAAGTTGTCATAAGCATTGTGCATATTCCTCAAACTGCATTGTAATACCTGCAAAGGAACAGCATTCAAGAACTCAAATTCATTCGTTTTACGAAGTTCAGTTAATTTACCTGATTGAACATTGTACGAATCACTTGTTTTGGATTCATTGTATTGGGTTTTCTTTTCATTGAGGAAATGGTTATATACAAGCCTGCAACATCCAAACACATTGACGAGATAAATCTCTTGTTCTTTGTTCGGATATAACCTGAACTTATATGTGTACGTCCTCTCCATCTGATTGAAATACTATACTATATTTATATTACTCACATTTTACAAGACTAAAGGGATAATTCCGATTATTTATAGCAAAGCGATATATCAATGATATATTCATATAAATATATTGAATAAATTTATCCAATATGACAGATTACACAAACTATATCGAGGAAAGCCTCAACAAACTTATGCCGCAGGAACTTCTTATGGAAGCGAAGAACGACAACGGGACTGCGACCTATGTGAAAGACGCCCCGAAAGTGAAAGGTTACTTCAAATTCATATCAGTCCGTTATATGAAACGCGTCAAAGACATAAAGAAAATGTGCGTGGAATACATCAACACCTATGTTGAAAGCGCACTCAATGTCGCAAAGAATATGGACGACGTCAGAATCGTGGACGAACAAAACAAGGACACACTTGCAAAAGACGTGGACTTCGCAAAAGTCGGCGCAAGCACAAACGGCGAGAAAAAGAACGCGTCGAACAAGGAAGGTGTGCTGTTCCTCACAGGCGACAAGGCACTGATGGACAAAATCAACGCCATCATTGAAAAAATAAACCTCCGTGCAAAGAAAAGCAATATGCTTATGGAATGGGCAAGTCTTATGATTACACAGTCGAAGATAATTGCCAACGAAATAATCAGAAAGGAGACAACAAAACTCCTGAAAGAGGAAAAATTAAAAAAAGAGCAGGAAAAGAAAAACGAGGAAAAACACAAAAAGGAACAGGAAAGACTCGAAGCGATGGAAAAGGAACGCGAAGCGGCGCAAAAAACAAACAGTGCGCTTGCAAGCGACTACGGGGAACCGACCGAACTCATAAAAGACGCAGGTCTGACCGCGAAAGCGATAAAGAAAATGCTTGAAGGAATCGGAAAGGGAGAACTTGAAAAAGCGCTTGCGGACGACGAGGGGAACCTTGACGTGTCAAACGAACTCAACAAAAGAAGGATGGAGTTCTACAAAAAAACGGGTGCTGAACAAACCGTTGAAGACGCAGTCAAATTTGCAAACGAGGGTGACGACAACAAAGTCAAGAATTTCAGGTTCGCAACATATATGGTCGAGCAATACGACGGAATAAACAACAAGAAGTCACTCCCGTCCCCAATCGACGTTATGATAGCGACCGTGAACAACGAAAGTGTTATGAAGTCCGTCGCGGAACAAGTGAGGGAACCAATCGGCGGCATAAAGATTGAAGACTTCAAAGTCGACATAAACGCAGGAGAGGCGCTCGGCGAAGACAAATATGTGAAAGCGGACTACACCCACAAATGCGCATACCTTTATCTCTCGATGCTTTCAAAGGAAAACGCCGTACTTGAAAACGCAGGGAGTGTTTACACTTCAGAGCAGTTCATAGCGGAACAGGTGCTCAATGGCGAAAAGGAGAAACTTGAGGACAAAATGATGATTGCCGACGTGCTTTCCGACTACGACTACCAACTCAACCTCGGCACACCGCACAAGTTCAAGAACGGAATGGTGACATTCGTGAAACTCGACGACAACGGCGAACCTGTGTTCTACAACGGAGAATACGGAACAGACAACATCGTGGAACTCACAGATGAAGAACTCCACGAAATCGCATACTATATCATAAACAACTTCTGATGAAAACGCTATTCAGGTTCATCCGTGCGATTTTCAGATACGCAATATACGGACACTTCAAAAAAACCTCGTTCGAGGAATACTCAAGACGCCTTGACAAATGCGCGGAGTGCAGATACCTCAACGAGGAGAAATGGACTTGCGGGATATGCGGGTGCTATCTCGTGAAGAAAGCGAAATGGTCAACAGAGACCTGCCCCGCGGAAGAATGGTGATGATATGGAATGACAATGGAAGTTTGGTTTGCAAGGGACTGTGACGGAAGACTCCACCTCCACTTTTCGGAACCCGTCAAAAACAACATAAGCGGTCTGCATTGGCAGTCGTTCCCCTATACAAGTATGATAAACGTAGACAACACACCGTTCGACGAAATGCTCGCAGACCTGAAACCAAGCGACGACCCTGTAAAACTGAAAGTCAGACTCTAAACCACCTGCACACCGCTTGCATTGAACTCCGCAACTGCATTGGCGGGAGTCTCGCATTGCAGTTTTTGCAGGCATTCATCCAAAGTGATTCTGTTCGCAAGATATTCGTTTATGATGCCCAAAATGACAGCATTGGTTTCGTGTATGGTTTCACGGGTGGTAAAAATGGAATTGTCAACCGCTTCGTTCACGTTGCTGATGAACATAGACGAGAACAGACCGTGCAGACCGACACTCTTTGCAAACTCCGCCCCGTAGCACATAATCCCGACAACCCTTTTCGCCTGTATCAGTCCAACGTTCATCCGATGCACGGCATACTCCGTTAACGACTGCGGGACAAGAAGTCCGTACTGCGTCCCGTGACCGCAAATCAGCAATGTGTCCTTCTCGTTTGAAATCGCAAGGTCTACCGCCTTCTCCATAACACTGTTCCATTTTTTCGTGAGATGGACAAGGTTCACATTCGGGATTCCCTCCCAAAGAAGTTTCAGCATTTTTGTGTCGCTGTCGTACCAATCACCCCAAATTATTGTCATAGCAGTTTGTTTTTATTGAATATAATGGAAAAAATCAAATCTGCGCAACAATCATTCAACCACCCAAACCGTATAGAAAAATTTAATAAAAATTGGAATTATTAGTCCTTCTTTCTTGTTTCAACGAACCACCGCTTTTTAGGTCTGTTGCCAGACGGTCATCCACGGTTGGGTTCTCCGCAAGCGTAAATTCGGTGCTACGGACACCTATTATTCTTAATCCTTCAATCAATATGTTGATTGCAGCATTTATGTCCCTTTCAAGATGCTCACCGCAAATAGGGCAGACCCATTCACGGTCACTCAAAGTCAAATCTTTCTTCACATATCCGCACTTGTGGCAGGTCTTGCTGCTCGGATAGAAACGGTCAACCAAGACAACCTGCTTGCCGTTGACACTTGCTTTGTCAAGCAAAATCTGCTTGAACTTGTAGAAACCGACCTCTTGAATTGCTTTTGCTAATTTGTGGTTTTTCACCATTCCCTGCACATTCAAATCCTCTATACAAACCAAGTCGTACAAAGACAACAAAGCATTCACAACCGAATGAATATAAGCATCCTTTTGGTTGGTAAGTCGTTCAAACGCCTTTGCAATTCTGACACGCTGTTTCTCTCGGTTGTGTGAACCTTTTACTTTCTTTGACAGTTGCTTCTGCAATCGCTTGACTTTCTTTTCTTGCTTTTTGAAAAAGTGTTTGTTTTCAAAGACCTCGCCGTCACTTGTGATTACAAAATCCTTGACTCCGAGGTCTATTCCGACACACTGCTTGGTATGCTTGAACTTGATAAGTTCTTCCTTCGGGATGTCAACAAGGATTGAAAGGAAGTAGTTGCCGCTCTTGGTTCTCGAAACGGTTGCACTCCTTATACAATCTTTGTAGTCTTGAAGTCTCTTGAAATACAAGTCGGAACATCTGAAACGGATGTTCTTCAGGTCTTTAGTGAGAGTTATTTTTCTTTCGTTGAATGTGTTGCGTTTGGAAATCGCCTCGTATGGAAACAATGCCGATTGGTTGTCCTTCTTTGACTTGAACTTCGGGAATCCCTTGTGCTGTTTGAAGAAGTTTGAATAAGCGTCAAGCATCTGACGGATTGACTGTTTCATCACCTTTGTGTTCTGTTCCTGCAACCAAGCATAGTTTTCATCTTTTAACAGCGTTCCGTGAAACCACTTTGAAATGTCGGTTAGTTTGAGGTTGGTCTTGTCCTCGTCATAGACATTGCGTTTGAGTTCAAGTGTCTTGTTATACACAAATCTATAGCAACCAAGAACTTGATTCAGTCTTGCCTGCTGTTCCTTGTTGGGATATAACCTTACCTTGATTCCTCGCAACATAGTCAATAAAAAAGGGACGCATCCGCTCGGTAAATAAAACGTAGCAAGAACCGAGATGGAGTTATCCCTATATATCTTCTTTTGAATAATTTGAACGTCTTGCTACTTCCGTTCATTATATTTATAAATAGTCTGAAACTATAATATATTTATATCAGTTAGTTTTTACAAGTTTTTCGTAGATTTTATTAGATTTTCAAGGAACTGTTACGAACCCAACGCAATGCCATAAAACTCCGCGATTTTTTTTGCATATTCCCCAATATACAAATCAATCGAGGAAAATGCCGTATTCTCATTGAAAAGGTCGCAGAAAATATCGTTTTCAATCCACATACCGCACACCACGTCCTTTGGCGTCGCAAATATGTTGCGGAACGTGACAACAACCCTGCTCTTTTCCTTCACGACATCACTCTCGTTTCCATTGAACGTGATGCAACGGACTTCATCAAACCACACGGTTATGGGTGCGCCTTCTGAAATGCACTTACAGACCTCCTCGTCGTAATTACTCAACATATTGAACTTCCATTCAACGAAATAATTGTCAGAGTCCTTTTCCTTCCCAACCTCAAACGACTCTATTTCAGGCAATATATCACTAAACCTGCCCATACCTATTCACAATTTTTGTCAATACTTTCAAGATTGGTTACGCGCCCCCTGAACAAACCGAGCAGTTCATCTCTCGTGACAAGCGGGTTTTCACACACGACGTGCAGCATCTCATCAAGTATCGCACCGACCATAGCACCGCTGCCGATTCCAAGTTCCCTGATGATGTCATTGCCGTCAAGCGGGAGTTTGTACCCGAACATATCACAGACGCTCGTATTTGTCTTGCGGAATACGATGTTCGCATTCTCCATACCGAGCGCCTGCATCGTCCACACAAGTTCATAGAACCTTGCCCTGCGGAACCTGACCTGTGTCAGTCTTATGTTCTTGTCGCTGCAATCAGTGTCAAAGTCGTGGAGGTGTCCGATGAGTTTGGAGATATTCTTCGCGTCAGTGTTTGAAAACTTCAACTTGTGCAGGATGTCATACACGCACCGCTCGTCAAACTCGTTGTAAATGACGGCGAGTTTCGTGTATAGGGGACGGTCATCCTTCGCGCACTCAAACAACGCCTTCGTCACGTTCTTCTTCATACGGTCGGTCATCTCCGCTCCCGTCACAACATCCCACAGACCGAGCGATGAGACATTCCCCATAGCGAAATGCGGGTTCTTGGTGTTGAGCATATTCACATACTCCTGTGTGATTCTTTCACGGGAGATGATTGAAAGTCTGTCCTTGTAACGGGATATAGCGGCATAGGTGGTCTCCTCAATCCTCCACCCATACTTCGCCGAAAAACGGATTACACGGAGTATCCGCAAGGGGTCGTCGTCGAAAACCGCATTCGGGTTCTCGTTGCTCGTGCGGATGACACGGTTCTCTATGTCGGAAAGTCCACGACCTGTCGGGTCAAGAACATTCCTGTTGAAAATGTCGTAATAAAGGGCGTTGATGGTCAAGTCCCTGCGGACGGCGTCCTCGCCAATACAGGCAAAGTGCGTCTGCGGGTTTCTTGACTTTCTGTCCCTGTACTCCTCGCCTCTCGTGTGAACCGCCTCAAGTTCGACATCAGGGAAATCGGACAGTCTGAACATACAAGTTCCGTAGGTCGGATAAATCACAGGGGGGTATGCAAGAAGGTTCTTGTTTGAAAGATACTGCGCAAGTCCGATACCCCCGTTCTCAATGTCCACCACAAGGTCGATGTCCTTGATTTCCGTGTGCATCACATAGTCCCTCACACTTCCGCCGACCGCAAAGACGTGCGACTCATACTTCGTTCCTTTCAGGAGTTCGGCAAGTCTGCCTGTTATTTCAATGAAGCGTTCTTCCGTCATAATTTCACTTTTTATTGAATATAATGGAAACCGAACATTTCAGATATATCGCCGATATATTGTGTCAGATTGTCAACAGTTCGTTCGGAAAATCTCATACAGGAAGTCTCGTGCGTATTGTCGGTCGTCTTGGTCTGCGTGACAATCAGGTCGACACACTCTATTTCCTTGATGAACTTGTCAGGCGCGTCCGCGTCATAGATGTACACAACGTGGATGTCCAACCAATAGCACCCGTCAAGCACCTTTTTCTTGAGATATTCGGCATATTTCCTTGCCTGCGGTGTGATATTGCCGAAATTGGCAAACTCGCCCCAAACGGCGTAAAACCCGCCTTCATTGACAACCTCGTATGAATGGACTGCAAAAACAATGTGTGCGTCAAACGGGTAACCGACGCAAGACGTATTGTCAAGCACGGTGAAGATGTTGGAACAGGTAGCGCACCTTTCAGAAAAGTACCTTTCAAGTTCCTCCGACGAAGCGGACGGAATGTTCCCGACAATCCGTATGACATTGGGGTTCTCTGCGTCGTTTCCAATTTGACTTTCCGATATTCTCATAACTGCATATTTTTGTCTGCACAGGCGTCCTCCTCGGCGGAGGCGTCATATACGGCATTTGTTATTTCAATGGTGGGGATTCCAAGCACAATGGACAACTTGAAGTTCCCTTCGAGCAGGTTGGTGTAAACGAACCTGTAAAGACTGTATGGTTCACGAATCATCCGAAGTCCATCGCCCCTGTACAGGACGCCCTTCATCGTTACGCTGCCGTCGTCGTTGAACACACGGCGCTCAATCCTGTAGAACACAAGGACGTAGTTCGTCGACGTGTAACGGAATTGTTCTACACCACTGCCGATGTTACGGTAATGGTTCTTCATTCTCTTGACAGCAACCTGCATACCAGATTCCCCCAAGTATGTGCTGTTTGAAACCACGCGTTCGACAATACCCTTTCCGTCCTTGTCCCAAGACGGGACGACTATGTCGAGCGGAAGCGGAACTTCGCCGTCCGTAATTTTTTCAGAAAGGTTGTTGCAGTCGCATATTCTCATAACTACAGGCATATCGGGTTTATGGGCGGGATGTTCTCCTCCTTCAAGATGTCATAGACCGCGCCGACAATCTCGAACGTGGGTATCTTCAGTTCTGCGTTGAATAAAAAGTTTCCGCACAGGAGGTTTTCATAGACAAAGCGGAACATACTGTCCCTTTCATAGGGCTTTCCCGAACTGTCTGTGACGCTCACAAGTCTGCCCGTCAGAACCGCATACCCGTCGGGTCTGTACTTCGCACCCTCGATGACATAAAATATGGAAACGTAATTGGTCTCCGTTTCACACCCCAAACGGGCCAAGTCATAATTATAGCAAACACTCGTGACGCAAATGCGTGTGTGACCTTTGGCAAACAGAAGTTCTCCGTTGAGCACGTCGTATATGCAATGCTTCCAAATTCCCTTCGTTCCGAGTTCCACGCTTATGTCAAGCGGGACGGAAAGGTTGTCGCCAGCGACCGTATTCCTGATGTTTTCGCTCTGTGTTATTCTCATATCAAAGGTCTCCTGTGAATTTCTTGACCGGGTTTCCGCGCTCAAGCGTGTTGTGGGACATCCACATACAGCGCTCCTCTCCGAGTTCCTCGATTTCCCGAAGTTCGGAGAGTTTGGCAAGAAGTCTTTCCCTTGCGATTTCCTTGTTCCTGTACTGCGACCTTTCGTCCGACGCAACCACGCTCAACCCGCTCGGAACGTGAGTCGCCCTGACCGACGTTTCGACCTTGTTCACGTTCTGACCGCCGTGCCCGCCCGAACGCATCGTGTCGTACACAATGTCCGCGTCTTTCACTTCATTCCGTTCAAGTGGTTTGAAAAAACGGATTCCGACAAACCAATTCTTTCTTTTGTGATGAGGTCTGAACGGATTTCGTTTTGCCACCCAAAGGATGCTCCCCTCCCATTCGTTTCTGAAATCCGAAAGCGACTTTCCGTCGCCGCTGACCGCGAACCTGATGGAATAGTTGCGCCCGCCCCCCGCAGGTTCGTTGTCAATCACGCCGCAGGCAACGCCGTGCAGTTTTGCGGAACAGACGAACTCTTTGGTGACAAGGTTAACCACGCGTGTGCATTCGACTGGACCCCTACCCGAAGTCAAGAGAACATAATAGTTTGCGTCGTTATTCATCGCTTTCACTCATTATACAGATTTTAGGTTCTATTTTTCCGACAACCTCGACACACTCCTTGAGCATAGGGAGAACATCGTCCATTTTCCTGTATGCCTGCGGCGCCTCTTCCACGCTACCGCCGACAAGCGTCACCCTGTTCTCGGCAAGGTGTTTTTTGAGGAAATGCCTGCTGACTGTGTTTCTCGCGTCCTGTCTCGACATAACCCTCCCCGTGCCGTGACTTGCCGATGCAAGGGAATCCCTGCAACCGAGTCCCACGCCTATGACGCCATAGTCGCACATACTCGAAGGTATCACGACGCACTGACCTTTGTGCGCTTGCGACGCGCCTTTCCTGTGCACAACCAAACGGCACCCGTCAACTTCCTCCAACCAAGCGAGGTTGTGATGTGTGTGGACATAAGCAAACGGTTTTGAACGCATACAGGAACCGACGTTGTTGTGGATTATCTCGTGGCACAGTGAGGCATACTCGGCGGCGATGTTCATACAAGTCCAATACAAGATACCGTCCTCCGAACCCATATCCAACCAAGCGAACATCCCCGCCGCTTTAGGAAGTCGGCAGGTTTCCTTCGCAATATTCGTGAAGTGCTCCGCGATTGCGGCGCCGAACCCCCTGCTTCCAGAATGGGAAAGAATTGCCGCAAACTCTCCCTGCTTCCCGAACGGGTTTCCTTCGTTGAGGTTCGCAATACAAACGTCAACGAAATGATTTCCGCCCCCGCTTGTGCCAAGTTGACGAACCGCCTTGTCACGGAGTTTTTTCAGTATCGGTATTTCGGAAAACTCCTTTCTGTCGAAAAGTTTGTCGTAATGCTTGGAGCGAAGCACGCCGTCCATCCCGAACGCGGTGTTGTCGCGAAGGCAATTCACGATGGTTTCCCTGTTTTTTTCTATATAGGATGGGTCGCACTCATAGAGCGAAAGTCCCATACCGCAACCTATGTCAAGTCCTACGGCATAGGGAATTACCACACCGTCAGTGGCAAGGACTCCGCCTATCGGAAGTCCGTACCCTGCGTGGGCGTCTGGCATAAGCGCACCCGCAACGGAAACAGGAAGTCTCATCGCCATATCCATCTGCGACACCGCAAGCGGGTCTGCATCGGATGAACAGAACGACCTGTACGGTTTCGGTTTGTCAAGTATGGGATGTTCCGCCAAGCAAGGTTCCTTGCTGAAAAGCGCCGCAAGCGACGCCAACTGAACGTCGTTGCACTCGGCATATTTTTCAGGAAACCCAATCAGGTCGCATACAAGGGATGTGATTTCATCGTCCCCCATACGCCTGCACCCCTTTTCAATGAACGCAAGGAGTCTGCTTCTCGCCACGTTGTCGGTCACTCCGAGTTTCGTAAGTTGTTTTTTCCAATTCACAGTTTATGTTTTGTTGAATATAATGGAATCATTTGGCATTTACTACAAAGTATTCTATTTCATAACCGTTTCCTGCGTGTACGACATAGGGGACGATGACCACATCCGAAGTTTGCAGTTTGGACGCGGCATAGTTTTCAGACTGTTCAGTGCACAACTGTCTTTGGAATTTGATTGCGATTCCGTATTCATTTCCGATGCACTCTATGAACAAGACACTGAAATACGACACGATTTCGCTGCCGCTGCGGATGACATTGTATAGTTCGGACGTTTCGCACCTTGCGACATAGTCGTCGCAGAGTTGCTTCCAATACTTGTTTTTGTCCTTGAACATATTGGGAACCTTTCCGTAGATTATACAGTCATACCCATAGTTGCGCAATCCTACATTGCCGACCAATGCACCTCCACTTCCTGTGAATGACATAGACTATTCGGTTCTTGAAGTTTCATTCCATTCAACACAGGAATTTGTCACATCGCTGTCATAATCGGCACCGTGCAAATTCTCCCCGCAACACGTTTCACACTCCCCGCAACCGTCCGAGTGCGCTTCTGTGACAACCTCATCTTCATTTTCATCTTCGTCTTTGTACGGACACATCTTATCGAAAATGCCGATTATCTCGAAGTCCGCACATACGGAGCATACTTCGCAGTAATCCTCTATTGCTGACATAATCTCGCTTTTCTTTTCATAGAAGTCCTCCGAATGTCCGAAAAAATCAGGTGTCTTTACCACCATAGCGAATGCCACCAGTGACTGCAATGTATATTCGGTTGCGTCCTCAACCGTTGTTTCAGGGGTGTTTTTGGAATACACCCAACCGCAAAATTCACAGTTCCCTTCGCGTTCGCATTCATCTGCAACAATCTTGTAGCACACGCCGCGCATCGCATAGTTGAGGAGGGAAAGGTATCCGAGGATTTTGTTGATTACGCCTGATATGCTTTCGGAAGAATGGTCGAGCATACAGTACACGCACAGTTCCGTCTGATACTTCAGCATAACATTGTCGTTTGTTCGGTATGCGTACTTGCGAACCTCCTCAATCGCTTCCTTTGTCGGTTCAAAATACTTGCTGTAACCCATAATGATAAATTTTATTCTTATGTATATATAACAAAAAAACAATGAAAAATGACATTGATATATCATTGATATATAAATACGGAACGGATATACAGAAACAAAACGCATTATGAAAAGAACAATCTTGACAATCGCCCTGCTGTTCGCCTGCCTGCAATGCTTTTCACAGGCACGGGAGGTAAATGAACCAAACGCTTTTTTCGAGGGTGATTGGTGGGTTACAAGACAGGAGTGCATCGGTTGCCCGACAACCGACACCCTCCGTATGGAATACGCCATCGTGATGTTCTTCCCCGACACCTATGAGTTTGCGATTGCGTTGCCGACGGACGGTTGTGACGGAATCTACGAAACCCTGTGGTTCATCGGACTCACCGACGGACACACAGACGGAAGTTTCGTATGCTATGCGGACGGCGCCGAGTTGTCAATAACCGACGACAGGGTGTTCACGGTAAGATTGTCGTACCTGACGCAGACAGGTTGCATCACCTATTCCGCGTCGTTCGACATAGAGGACGACGTCGACTGACGACTTTTCTTTGAAAACGAGTTCTGATTCATATAACTTTTGATTTCGTTCCTGATTCGCGTCTGCTGCTTCACGTTCAGGTTTGCAAAATCAACAAGCAGGGTGTCCCCGTCACACAGGTTCCGAATCTCGTCCTGCTTTTTCTTTATCTCGGCACGTAGTTTGGTGACGGTGCTGTTACTTTCCTTTATCTCGTCGCACATATTTTTCAGTTTCTCCTCCTTTTCCCGGAGTTCCTTCGCAAGGTCATATTCGGCACCGCCCATATTGCACCTTTGGCAATCGGAATACATACGCAGGAAAAGGTTGAGTTCCCTCGCATTTTTATAGACAATGGGGATGTTGTTCACGCACACGATTGCGTAGGTGCCGTTTGACGAACCGACAATGTTCACGTTGCATTTGTTCACAATGCAGCGGAAATGGTTTGACACCCGCACTTTGGTTCCGTACAGGTTATAATAAACACTGTCGCTGTCGGCGCTTTTTGAAACAAAAACGCCGCCGAAACGCTCAATCGTTTTGGACACTTTCTGTATAAAAGTCATAACATAGTTTTTCTTGAATATAATGGAATTACGTCAGTTTTCAAAAACACGGATGGCGTCTATGAGCAAGCAATCGTGCTCCCTGACATAATAACGCGCGAGAAGGCAAAGATACCACCAAGTGTAACACAGGGACATCTTCAGAGTTTTATCTGTTATCTCGCCGCGTCCGCAGACGTCCCTGCACCTTGAATACTCCTCATACAGGTTGTCCATTCTTTCGGTGCGCAGACTTTCTTCGCTTGAGAACGAAATCCTGAACAGGACACGCTTATTTTCGCACTCCCCGTCAACCATATCGCCGACAATCTCCATAGTGAGGTTTCTGTTGTAGTCGCCAGCGAAAGAATAGACACTGTCTTCATATTCACGGACGACGTCGTGCGCCCACACGCCGTCCACACACCGCTTTATGTTGTCAGAACCGCTTATCCGCATACCAAAACATCATTCGTTTCACAATCGGTGATACAAATATCAGACAGCAAACACACCTCGCTATTGGTGTCCCTGATTATGGCGTCAATGTATTTTCTTGACACCCTGTAGAGGGTTGGGTAGAGGGTGGTGACTTTTCCTTCAAGGTGGCGGTTTATGCAATACTTGGAAATACTGACAATAGACCTCATCAAACCGCTCATCCAGTTTTCTTTCACATACACAAAGAAGTCGTAGAGGTTTGTCGAACCTGTCCTGTTCGACTTCAGTTTCGCCGAGAATGAAAATACATAGTCAGGGGTTTCGTCGGTTAGGAACTCCCCGTCATAGCGTTCGACCCGAACCGCCGACACACTGCCCTTGATGCCGCTTTCGCTTATTCTCATAATGTTTCGTTGTTATCTGCACAATGCTTTTCTTGAATATAATGCAAATTCCGAAAAACTTTGATATATCATTGATATATCGCTAAAAAAACAATCACTTTTTGTTATATTAAACGAAACGGAATTGCAATGATAGAGAGAAAACTGAAATGCGGCACCCCGATATACTATGCAAGCGACTGGATTGAAAGCGTGTGCTATATGTACGACGAGCATTACGGGGATATGTCGGAAAACGTATTCTGCATAAACAGCAACCGCGATGATATGCAAACGATACACGAAAACACACAGAACAAAAAAAGGGTCTATGTGAACCTCGAACACAAGCATCCGATAGACAAAAACGGAAACATCACATATTGCGCCGAATATTGGACGAATATAATCAACGATATGTTTCGCGGGCAGGTGGACGAAGTGTGGGACTTCCAAATAGAGAACTTCGCATACTTCAGACACCACAACCTTGAAAGCAAATACAGATTCAGACCGTTGAGGTACACGACTTGGTTCGACAAGTACAAGACGCCAGTGGAACCGAAATACGACATCCAAATGGAGTGTGTGTTCGACACGAATACGAGAATGTGGGTCGCCAATGTGCTCACACAGGAACCTTACAAGATACAGGGGGACATAATTTACAAGATGGGCGGCAGACTCACCATCAACATAACGAACACGGACAAAAGCGAAGAAAAGTTCAGGGCGAAGAACGAGTGCAGGTATGGATTCGACGCCCCGCACTACGACACTCCCTGCACGAGCAACTGCACAAGGATATACGAATATGTGTGTATGAACAAACCCGTGATTGTATGGGACAGGGACAAAACGACATCAAGGGAGTATTTCAGAGACCTCTGCACATACATATACGATTTCAGCGCTTGGAACGTGAAACTGATAACGAACCAAAAACCGAGAAACGACATTGCGGAAACCTACAGGCAGATGACTTTCTCGCAGAAGGACTACATAGAATACTGCGGGAACATAATCCGAGAGCACTGCGACAGGACAGGCAAGAAAATCCCTGACAGCGTTATGTATTGGTGAGCGTCAAAGCATCGCCTTGCACTCCGCCACCTTTTTCTCGATGTCGGACACAATCTCCGAAATGCAGACAGGCGTTGAATCGTGGGCGTCCATCGCCACGTTGTACATATAGGGTCTGTCCTCATAGAACAGCAGTTTTGAGTGCGTGTGACCGAACAGGTTGATGAGTGTGTGTTTCGCGTCGCTGTGCTCAAGGGAACCCGTCAGGCAGGGGAAGTGTGTGAGGAAGAACTTGTATCCGTTCCATTTGAAATACGCGGCGTCCTCCACCGAGAGAACATTCGGAAGAGACCTGTAGAGTTCAACCCTGTTGTCTGTGTCGTGGTTGCCGCGTATGATTCGCTTCATCCCGTTCAGTCCGCAAAGAAGTTCCGCCCCCATCTCGTTGTCACGCAGCATAAGGTCGCCGAGTATGTAAACAGTGTCCTCCTTTCCGACAACATTGTTCCATCTCCTTACGATTGCTTCGTTCATTTCGGAAATGCAGTTGAAACCCCTCGGTTTGTAGAGGAACTCCCTGTCGTGACAGAAGTGTATGTCCGATGTGAAAAAGATTTTGTCAGTTGTTTCCATATTGTTTTCGATTTAATTTGTTTCAGGATAGTCCGTTCTGCAAGACATTTTGGTTGCTTTCACCTTTATTTGGTTTTTTGGGGTGAGCACAAGTCTGTCGTAGTCGAACTTGCAGTCCGGTGTCGGATTCTCGGATTCCCGCAGGTTTTCCGCCAACACCGAATACTTGACCGACGTCAAATAGGGTATGTATTCGTTTTCTATATATTGCACGACCGCCTCCCTGCCATAGTTGTTGGCGCAGAACGTGTATGTGATGCCCGCACGCCCGTCGGGATAGACGTGTATGAACGGAACAACCGTGTTGTCTTTCAGTTCAATCCCAAGCAAAAGCGTCTGTGCGCCGTTGATGTCCGCGTCCTTGAACACGTTTTTTTCAAACGGAACTGTCATAATCGGCGTCACCCGCAATTCACTGTAGTAAAATCTCGGCATAGAACCACTCAACGCAAACACCGAATCGAACTCAACGTATGTGGGGACTCTCCTGTACTTTATATAGCAGGCGTTCCAAAGGATGTCATACACGGAAGGCGTGCGCCCGAACAACCTCTTTATGAGCGGCGCTTTGTAGTTCACGACCTCTATCTCCACATTCTTTTTGTAGAACACTCCGTCCGAGCGGCTTGACAAATCCACTATGTTGGTGTCACTCAATCTTGCCATATTCATTCATTTTATAAATCAAGACGCTTGAGAGGCGTGAGTCTGAACACAGTGTTGCCGTCCGTGTTCTCCTCGACGCCGAGTTTGTATTTGCACGATGTCACATAGGGTATGTATTCGTCATCGACATAGCGTATGACCGCGTCCCTTCCGTAGATGTTCGCGCAGAAGTCATAAAGCGCCACACGTGAACCGCCCGGATATTTATGCACATACGGAACAGTCGTACTCTCTTTCAATATAAGGTCGAACCCGAATCTCGCACATTCCCCGTTCACGATTTTGTGGAAAAAATCCTGTTTGAGGCAGAGTGTATACACAGGACTGACTCCGATTGAATTGTAATACAAATCGCGATGTTTCGGCAATCTGTGGTTAAATGCCGCTTCATATTCCAATATCACAGATATATCGTTACCATAGGTCTTCATCCACGACAGATAGCACGCGGCATTCAAGCACGAATACACACTGCGTTTGTATTGCAAGCGGAGCAATCTGACAATAAAGGGTGAATCATACCGCACAACGTCTATATCAATGTTCCAACAACCAATCACGTCGTCCGATTGTCCGTTTGTGTTCACTATCCTCGTATCGCTCAATCTCGCCATAACGACTTTTTATTGAATATAATGGAAAGGAGGTGTTTTCGGCACCTCCTTTTATAGAAAATACAATCTGTTAAAAAATCTAATTGAATCTGTATGTTCTCACAAAATGCTCCATATACTCAAAACAGGTTTTCTTTTCACACCATTTGCAAAAATAATATCTTTCAACTTAATATCACCGATAAACTGCATAAATGCAAACCCATAGACATAATACTTGTTTTTTTTTATTTTACATCTCATCAATCCTCTTGACGTGTACTTTTACATTGCATTTTTCATCGAGTGTGCTTCCGTTAAGTGTACTTCCGTTAAAATCTTTGTGGTTGATTGAATAAAACCTAAAGTCAGACATATATTCAGGAATACCCCTTCCTGCACCGATGCGCTTTACACGTTCGGCGATTTTCCTTGACTTGATGTCATCGAATATGTGGAGGTTGCCTGCATTACATCCTACGCAATGCGATATTCTACCGTTTCCATAGTTGATAAGGAACTGAATGTGCCTGTCCAAATCCTCCACCATAAGTCCGCCCATCCTTGCCGTCACTTCAACTCCTGTGCGTTTCACGGGTTCCATCCGTGCTGTTTTGTTATTGAACTCCCACTTCATTTCAAAGATATATTACCAATATATTTATATATGGAAACAGGTGAAAAAAATCAACTTTTTTTTTCAAAAAAATGAAAAAATGATTTTTTTGTATTATATTCAAATAGGAAAGGAAACAACAAAGATATGAAAAACATCAAGGAAACAAAAAAAATAGAAAAGAATTTCAGCGTAGCGGAAAGCGAGGGCGTGGACGCAATCAACCTCATCTATGAAATGGAGTTCAACAATGCAAAGGATGACAAGTCTGCGATGAAAGACCTCTATGAAGTTCTCGACAGAAAAATGTGGGCACACAACAAAAACAAAGACCTGTTTGAGACATACAAGTCGCTCCACCAAAAAACGAAGGAATGGGTGATTGAAAACTACCGATTCTGCGAACTTGAAGATTTTTTCGCATAGAACAACAATTCAATAACAAACAATCAATAACAACAAAAACAAAATTATGAAAAAAGTCAACTTGACGCTTGAAGGTCAATTCAAGCACAACAACATCGGAACCCGCAAGTTCAAGGAAATCCTTGCCCGTATCATCGCCAACCCGACCGACCAAATGGGTCTCGTTCTCGGAGCGCCTGGTGTCGGCAAGACACAGATTGTGTACGGGTTCATCAAGGATTATTTCGGTCGTGTAATCGACCAAGGAGAGTTCAAGAGAGAGGGTGGCATCAACCTCGTCGTACTCCGTACGGAGGATATGGACAGAAGTTCCTTCTCGTTGCCTGGTTACGACCGTCCTTCGGACGAAAGCGGACGCCGTGCAGTACAATGCCCCTTCGGGTACATCCCCGCATACAAACCCGTCGGAGATATGCCCGACCCGAACGACCCCAACTATGAGGAGAAGTGCAAGAACTCCGTCGATTGGAACGCCGACCGCAATCTCGGACGCGGACTCATCTTCCTCGATGAGATTAACCGCTGCAACCCCGACGCGGAGGACGTCATCAAGAACATCATTGAAAGAAAGTTCTGTGACGGTTGGCACATCGGAAGCGGATGGGGCATTGTCGCCGCAGGAAACCGCTTGGAAGACGACCCTGACCGAGTTCACGAAATCGGTACCGCATTCTTCAACCGCTTCGGTCTCCAATACAACTTCGTGCCGAAGTACGACGAATGGCGCGAATGGGCGGTGAAACAACCCTATATGAACGTCCTTGTGTTGGATTGGATTAAGGACAACCCCGAACACTTCTATTTCAACACAACCTGCGACACCGAGGAGAACTCCGGCGCAGAGGATAAAAAGTTTACTACACCGAGAACGTGGGAACTTGCCTGCAAGAACCTGTCCATCGCAAGCAATGCGATGAACGCAGACCCGTTCAAACCGAGCAAACTCAAGAACTTCGACATCACACAGTTCAGCGAGTCGCAACTTCGGGAGGAACTCTCACCGCTTGACCCAAAGACTGTCACCGAATTTATCAAGTTCATCAAGATGATTCAGGTGGTCGATGTAAAGACCATCAAGGAGGAAATTTGGAAGAAGGGCGACAAAGCAATGAAAATCCAAAACAAGGACGGTTCCTCCGCAACGACTGCGGTAGAGTGTGCCATCATCAAGATGTGCATCGACGCAAGAGCGTGCAACGTCCCGCAGAACCGCGAGGAAGCAAGAAAGACCATTTCTATGTGGTTGCCGAAAATGGAGGAGGTTCAATCGCTCTTCAAATACCTCACCCTGTACAACGCTTCTATGGCGCAGATGACCTTGCAGTATTTCCTCGACTCGTTCAGAATCTTCAAGGAGGTGTTCCAAACCTATATGCGTATGGCGGAATGTATGAAGGAATCCCGCACCGCCAAAGACGCAAACCAAAGGGAAAAATCAAAAATGATGGCGGACAGCATCAAGAAACGCCTCGATGAACTTGGTCTCTATGACTACTGCGACCAATTCGACCTTATCGGCAACATCTTGGAAGACAAGTGGCCGAAACTGATGTCCAACATCAACTGGGACGAATAACAAGTTGGTTTATTTTTCATTTTGTTTGTGGAGTGTGGGGCGTAGTCCCCACACTCCTTTTTTGATATATCATTGATATATCATTATGGTACATTCCTACGGTATTTGGTCGCCGTCGTTGTAAATCTTCACAATCCTCTGCGAGTTTCTCGTAACGATTGTGACATACGTTTGATTGTCCATAGTGTCCGCGGGTATAAGCAACGGGGGAAGTGCTCCGATTAGGTTGTTGATACCGCTCATAACCCTTACATTGCGTATTGCTTTTGTATATGAAGTGTTCCCGTTGATGAGGTTGAACAGAACCATCTCACCATTGTTCATTTCAAGGTTTCTAACAATGAAGAGTCCCTCGAATTTACCAAAATATATATTGCTGCAATCCCGCAAATCAGTGTCATAAAACGATACCGCCTGTATGTAACTGCAATCGGTTATATCACTCTTCCTTGTATAACCTTTGGTTTTACTTCCATATATGGCACTTATGACAGATTCTTCAACATTCCTTATATTTGTATCTGCTATTGTTTGTCCGAATACCAAATAAACATTATCAAAGACAGAATTGTTGACTTCATTTGTGTACACATTTCTACAATTTTTATAAACCACATTTGACATCATTGTTGTGTTGAATGTGTCCGCTATTGCAAAAACTGAATGCGAACCGTCGATTTTTACATTCATAGAAGCGGCGTTGCCTGTGCCTTCATTATTAACAATACCGCAGCATATAGAGTTCCTGATTTCAGAATCAAACGGACTGTATATGTATGTTATGTGCGTTTCATTGACAATGTTGTTTTGTATGCTGCTCTTCATACCTTTTTTAGTGCTTGCAACAAAGAACGTGTTCCACAACGAATTGCCAGTTATTTTATTGTTTGTCACCAAACACAATCCATAAAACACATTATTTGGAAGTATATGTTTTGCCTTATAGCAGAAATATGAGTTTGAGTTCAATACACTGAACGCGTTGTGCGGGAGGTCGCAGGTGTTGCAATATGCAATGCGATACAACGAAGTGTCAATCGGTGTCCACACATCGAGCACACTTCTGGAACAGTCGAATGTGTATCTGTAGTGGAAAGATTTGACAAAGTAATGTTTGAATGCCGAATAAAGCACACCATACTCGTGAATGTTGCCCACTGCACCCACACTGACACCAAATCCGAACTTATACAAAGAAGACACATCACAGAACCTGTGCTGTATTGTGGCTTTTCCGCTATCATCAACCATCCCCGGTGTTGTTTCCCCATTCAAATACCCGTTGTTCGATGACCAACTCCCTTGGTTTTCGTCATACGACATAACATCAAAAACGTTATAAGGATAGTCACCACCATCAACAACAATATACCTTGAATTACCATTCGGCAATGCAGTGACCGCGCCTCGCATACCGATTCTCGCGAACATAATGTTCTTGAAATCATAAGGCATAACATTGGCGTGTTCATCCTCCATACGGAACACAACACCCTTTCCGAAGTCTGTATATATATCCTCTACCCACTCGAACGTCACGACGGTGGTTCCTTCTATGGTTAGGATTGATGTGGATGCCGTCATAGCGGTCTTGTAATTCACGATTTTGAAATGCGTTCCGAGACCGTTGTTCCAAGTGTTTGTAGTTGTGTCGTTATATGTCCCGTCGAAGTAGAAATGAAGTGCTCCTGACCATACCTTGTAGGATTTGAAACTGTACACTACATTGAACGACGTATCAAGCACGTCAATCAGGACAGGACTGTTATTTACAATATCATCATAACTATACACTATGTAATAGTCGGTTTGTCCGAATGTCCAAATGTGATATGTCTTTGCGCCGTCTATATATTTCTGTCCTGTATACACATAATACCTCTCGCTTCCATTCTCATACAATATCGGAACTTTCTTTCCCATATTGACAGTCGGAACCCTTGCCCAACTGTAGGTCGACTTGTCGTTGAACAATGTGTACTTCAACCACCAAGCGCGGAGGTTCGCTCCGTCAAAATAGTCGTCGTTTGCATCGCGGGCGGAAGCGGAACCTGTTAAAGTTTTCAGGATGGCGTTATCCTCCATCATTTCCGCATTCAATCCACCTTTTGTCAAACCCCTTTGTGATTTATCATTGACATAGTTTTCGGTGACGTCAACCACAGTTCCGTCTGTGCCGATATAATAGTAACCCAATTCACCATTGACATCATAACTATAAACAGGGTAAGTGTGTGTCGCATCGTCAAAATGCCAATAATGTGTCGGTGAGATTCCAAAGTCAAAATCAAGATATTGTTTTTCTCCGTCAACCATTATGTACCACATCGCGCCTTCATCGAATCCTGTTGTGGTGGAAACATAATATGTGTTTCCGTCATACAATACAGCAAAAGCGTCATCCAAACCGCTGCCGTTGAGTTCCCACAAAACATATTCAACGGAACCGTCGTCCGATATGTAATAATACGACTCCTCGTCTTCATCCCAATACACAGGGTACATTTTCAGATTTTCATCTGCATACCAAGTTTCGGAAATGTAAGGCGTGAGATAAACGTCAGACGAACTTCCTTTTTTGAGTGATATGCTGACGTGAGTTCCGTCACCGTCCTTGACCACATCTTCATATTCAAATTCGTAATGCACATTTTTATTTTCCAAATCATAGTATTCCGAATTTTTATAATAAGATGTGACGTCAACGTTTTTATAAACGAGTTCTTTCTTAAGGAATGGGTATATGATGTATTTGCCATCAACCAAATATACACAATACGCACCAATATTATAATCACCACCTTCTTTAATATAAAACCATCTATGACTGTGGCACATATCAAAGTTGAAGTCCAAATAAATGGCACCGCTGTTTTTCGTGTCTATAAGATACGAGTTGTCCTTTGTGCGTATCTCGTACCACTCACCATCATACAGTGCGTGCGGTGTTTCAACAAGTTCTGACAATTTTCCGATATAATCTTTCACAGAATATGATACCCCGTCAGAGGCGACATAGACAAAATCTTTTCCATCAGAAAAAATAGGATACACTCTGTAGTTTTCATCAACATACCAAAGCGGTGACGAATCATCGGTTAGGAAAAATTTATCTTCATTTATCATTACAAAACGCTTTCCATCTCCCGTTTTAATGTCCTCGTCTTTGAACACATAAACCTTTCCGTCATAATATATGTCATATACACTTTGCGGACTAAAATACTTGACGTCGATTCTGACAAACTTTGCGGACTTTACATCAAAAGCGATGGAATAATACCCTTTGTCATCTTTGTATGTAGGATAGAGTCCGACAGGATATGTGTCGTTGTCATTATACCACCACTTGTTCACAGGTGAAATGTCGAACCTGATGTTGAGGTACACAACGTCCTTTTCTACATTTATCCAATACAATTCACCCTTGTCCGATTTATACACGGTGTATAATTTTTCATTATACAACACTTGCGCTTCAGTAGCCACACCTGAAGATTCACCTTCGCCTTCACCAATTTCCTTCCCCTTTGCCCCGCTTGGGAGTTCCACAGTTTTCTTGTCACCGCTGTTTGTGATATAATACCATTCCCCGTTCTCATTCTGATACAACGGATATGCGGTGCTGTCAGGGGCAACATACCAAATCATAGAAATCGTGATTGTTATAGGTATGCGGATTGTTGTGGTTTCACCTGTGTCAGGGTCTTGAACTTCAAGATTGACATAGGTTCCTGTTTCGTCTATATGAACTTCACCAGGTCTTATATGATACAAGTTACCGCCATAATATATTTCAAGCATATTTTCACCCCTTTGTACCGCCCTCGCATTTTCATTGAGCGTCGATTCATCGTCCGCGAACACAATTATGTCATAGTCGTGGTGTCCGAGGTCATATTCCTTGAATGTGACAATATCGTTTGTATCATTCATTGGATGACTATTAACGTCTCCGACATAATAATCGGTACTCAAATCATAGACCAAGTATTCATCTATCAATGTTTCATAGTCTATTATGCGATACTGCATACCTTTCACAAGTTGGGAACTGTTCACGAGAGTTGCCAACTCATCATAGGTGATGAGTGTCATCAATTCAGAACCAGCACCCTGAATACCTTGAATACCCTGAATGCCTTGCAGTCCCTGAATACCCTGAATGCCTTGCAGTCCCTGAATACCCTGAATGCCTTGGAAACCTCTTGTGCCTTGACAACCGAGTATTCCTTGAACTCCTTGAACTCCTTGCAGACCGACTATGCCTTGTATGCCTTGAAGTCCGTTTTCGCCAGATACACCTTGCAGACCTGCGGAACCTTGTATTCCCTGCAATCCGTTTTCACCGATGGTTCCCTGCAAACCTGTGATACCCTGCAAACCTTGAAGTCCGTTTTCGCCAGATACACCTTGCAGACCGATTATACCCTGAACACCTTGCAGACCTGTCAAACCTTGCATACCTTGTGTGCCTTGAACACCTTGCAATCCTTTGGTTCCTTGTGTACCTTGCGTTCCCTGACTGCCCTGAACACCTTGCAATCCTTTTGTGCCTTGTGTACCTTGTGTTCCTTGACTGCCCTGAATGCCCTGCAAACCTTTAGTTCCCTGTATGCCTTGAACGCCTTGCAATCCCTGCTCGCCTTGACTTCCCTGAACACCTTGCGTTCCGCGATGACCTTGAGTGCCTTGCAGACCCTGAACACCTTGCAATCCCTGTGTTCCCTGTGTTCCCCGAACACCTTGTAAACCTTGCAGACCTTGACTACCCTGACTACCTTGAACACCTTGCAATCCTTTAGTACCCTGCGTTCCCTGACTGCCCTGAACACCTTGTAAACCTTTAGTTCCCTGTGTTCCTTGACTGCCTTGAACACCTTGCAGACCTTTGGTGCCTTGCGTACCTTGCACACCTTGAACACCCTGCAATCCCTGCGTGCCTTGACTGCCCTGAACGCCTTGCAAACCTTTTATACCTTGAGTGCCTTGAACACCTTGCAGACCTTTCGCTCCTTGTGTTCCTTGAACGCCTTGAAGTCCTTTGGTTCCTTGCGTTCCTTGAACACCTTGCAAACCTTGAGTGCCTTGAACTCCCTGTAATCCTTGAGTACCCTGCGTACCTTGACTTCCTTGAACACCTTGTAATCCATTCGTGCCTTGCGTCCCCTGACTGCCCTGAACGCCTTGAACACCCTGCGTTCCCTGTGTACCTTGACTTCCTTGAACACCTTGTAATCCATTCGTGCCTTGCGTCCCCTGACTGCCCTGAACGCCTTGAACACCCTGCGTTCCCTGTGTACCTTGACTGCCCTGAACACCTTGCAAACCTTTTGTGCCTTGTGTACCCTGACTGCCCTGAACACCTTGTAAACCTTTTGTGCCTTGAGTGCCTTGACTGCCCTGAACACCTTGCAGACCTTGAGTGCCTTGACTGCCTTGCAGACCTTTGATTCCCTGCAATCCTTGTGTTCCTTGACTGCCCTGCGTGCCTTGAACACCTTGAACGCCTTGCAAACCTTGCGTTCCCTGCGTGCCTTGAACACCCTGCGTACCTTGTGTACCTTGAACTCCCTGCAATCCTTGCGTTCCTTGCGTACCCTGCGTTCCCTGAACACCTTGAAGTCCTTTGGTTCCTTGTGTGCCTTGCACACCTTGAAGTCCTTGAGTGCCCTGCGTGCCTTGACTTCCCTGAACACCTTGCATACCTTTGATTCCCTGACTGCCTTGAATGCCTTGCAGACCTTTGGTTCCTTGTGTGCCTTGTGTTCCTTGACTGCCTTGACTGCCTTGCACACCTTGAAGTCCTTGAGTGCCCTGCGTGCCTTGACTTCCCTGAACACCTTGCATACCTTTGATTCCCTGACCGCCTTGAATGCCTTGCAATCCCTTCGTGCCTTGACTTCCCTGAACACCTTGCATACCTTTGATTCCCTGACCGCCTTGAATGCCTTGCAATCCTTGTAAACCTTTGGTTCCCTGCGTGCCTTGCGTTCCCTGAACACCTTGCAAACCAGTCAGACCTTGTGTTCCTTGAGTGCCTTGAACTCCTTGCAAACCTTGAATACCTTGCGTCCCTTTTGTTCCCTGACTGCCTTGAACGCCTTGCAATCCTTGTAAACCTTTGGTTCCCTGCGTGCCTTGCGTTCCCTGAACACCTTGCAAACCAGTCAGACCTTGTGTTCCTTGAGTGCCTTGCGTACCTTGCAATCCTTGTGTTCCTTGTGTGCCTTGCACGCCCTGCAATCCTTGTATACCCTGCGTACCTTGAACACCTTGCAGTCCGCGATGACCTTGGACGCCCTGCAAACCTTGCGTGCCTTGACTGCCCCGAACGCCTTGAACTCCTTGCAAACCTTGTGTGCCTTGAACGCCTTGCAGACCTTGTATGCCTTGTGTTCCCCGACTGCCTTGCACACCTTGCAGACCCTTCGTACCCTGCGTACCTTGAACACCCTGTAAACCTTGAGTACCTTGCGTGCCTTGAACACCCTGCAAACCTTGTATTCCCTGCGCGCCTTGACTTCCTTGAGTGCCTTGAACACCTTGAAGTCCGCGATGACCTTGAACGCCTTGCGTTCCTTGACTGCCCTGCACACCCTGCAAACCTTGTATACCTCGTGTTCCCTGAACACCTTGCAATCCCTGCGTACCCTGACTGCCTTGAACACCTTGCAATCCTTGTATGCCCTGCGTACCTTGAACTCCTTGTAATCCTTTTGTGCCTTGCAGACCTTGAGCGCCTTGCGTTCCTTGAACACCTTGCAGACCTTGTGTTCCTTGTGTACCCTGAATACCTTGTAAACCTTTTGTGCCTTGTGTTCCTTGAACTCCTTGAACGCCCTGTAAACCTGTTGTTCCTTGAACTCCTTGTTCACCGATGGTTCCTTGTATTCCCTGAAGTCCTTGAACACCTTGCGTGCCTTGAACTCCTTGTAAACCTTGTAAACCTTGTGTACCTTGAACTCCCTGCGTGCCTTGCACACCTTGAATACCCTGTAATCCTTGAATGCCTTGTGTTCCCTGAACACCCTGAATACCTTGTGTGCCTTGTTCACCTTGTACTCCTTGAATACCTTGTGTGCCTTGTTCGCCTTGCACGCCTTGTGTACCCTGCACACCTTGCAAACCTTGAATGCCTTGTGTTCCCTGAACACCCTGAACACCCTGTGTGCCTTGAACTCCTTGTTCACCTTGCAATCCTTGTAATCCACGAGTTCCTTGTAAACCTTGCACACCCTGTATGCCCTGTTCACCTTGAACACCTTGTTCTCCTTGCACCCCTTGAATACCCTGTGTGCCTTGTTCTCCTTGTAAACCTTGAAGTCCTCGCAATCCTTGAACTCCTTGCAAACCTCTTAAACCTTGAATGCCTTGTTCTCCCTGCACACCTTGATTACCTTGAAGTCCTTGTATGCCTTGAACTCCTTGTTCACCTTGAACTCCTTGTTCACCTTGAACTCCTTGCAAACCTTGAACGCCTTGCAGTCCTTGAACTCCTTGCGTACCTTGTTCGCCTTGAATGCCCTGCACACCTTGTTCACCCTGCACACCTTGTTCACCCTGTTCTCCTTGTAACCCTTGCAGACCTTCAAATCCTTGAATACCCTGCAAACCTTGAAGACCTTGCGTGCCTTGTGTTCCCTGATTACCTTGCAATCCTTGAACGCCTTGTTCACCAATAGTTCCTTGAACACCTTGTATGCCTTGCAAACCCGTTATGCCTTGCAAACCTTGAACACCTTGTTCACCCGTGATACCTTGTTCACCTTGCAAACCGACGATTCCTTGCAAACCTTGAATACCTTGAACTCCTTGCATACCATCGGTTCCTTGAACTCCTTGCAATCCCTGCTCACCTTGTGTCCCCTGAACTCCTTGTTCACCCTGCACACCTTGTTCGCCTTGAACTCCCTGTGTTCCTTGAATGCCTTGAACGCCCTGTAAACCTGTGATACCTTGAACTCCTTGTTCGCCTTGAACGCCTTGCGTGCCTTGTGTACCCTGTACTCCCCGAACACCCTGTAAACCTTCAAGTCCTTGAATGCCCTGCACACCTTGTGTTCCTTGATTTCCTTGTAATCCTTGAAGTCCCTGAACACCTTGTATGCCTTGCAACCCTTGTGTTCCCTGCTCTCCTTGTGTTCCTTGATTTCCTTGTAATCCCTGCACACCTTGCTCACCAATCAAACCTTGCAGACCTTGTATGCCCTGCAATCCCTCGGTTCCTTGAATGCCTTGTACTCCTTGTTCACCCTGAACTCCTTGCAAACCTCCAATACCTTGTGTACCTTGATTGCCTTGAATACCTTGCGTACCTTGTACGCCTTGTGTTCCTTGTAAACCTGTAATACCTTGTTCACCTTGAAGTCCTTGTAAACCGTCAATTCCTTGAATACCTTGTGTACCTTGTTCACCGATAGTTCCTTGAACTCCTTGTACGCCATTCTCACCTTGAATACCTTGCATACCCGTGATACCTTGTACACCCTGTAAACCTTCAATTCCTTGAATACCTTGCGTACCCTGTTCACCTGTTATGCCTTGTTCTCCTTGCAATCCGACAATACCCTGTAATCCTTGAAGTCCTTGCAAACCATCGGCGCCTTGAATACCCTGTGTGCCTTGTGTTCCTTGCAGACCTTGAACTCCTTGTTCACCTTGAACTCCCTGCAAACCTTGTGTACCCTGTGTTCCTTGCAAACCTTGTGTTCCTTGAACACCCTGTTCACCAATGGTACCTTGAAGTCCTTGTATGCCCTGTTCACCTTGTGTACCCTGTACCCCTTGAACACCTTGTGTTCCCTGAACACCCTGAATACCGATGGTTCCTTGCAGTCCTTGAATGCCTTGTGAACCTTGAATACCCTGTTCACCTTGTGTTCCCTGCAAACCTTGAAGTCCCCGAACTCCTTGTTCACCTTGTGTGCCTTGAACTCCTTGAATACCTTGAACACCCTGCACTCCTTGCTCACCGATGGTGCCTTGCACACCTTGCAACCCTTGCATACCTTGTATTCCCTGTGTGCCTTGAACTCCTTGTTCTCCCTGACTTCCTTGAACACCTTGCAAACCTTGAGTACCCTGTACACCTTGCTCACCAGTAATACCTTGAATGCCTTGAGTTCCTTGTTCACCCGCGACGCCTTGCAGACCTTGTTCGCCTGTCAGACCTTGCAAACCACTCTGACCTGCGATGCCTTGTAAACCTTGTTCACCTGTCAGACCTTGCAAACCACTCTGACCTGCGATGCCTTGCAGACCTTGTTCACCTGCCAAACCTTGCAGACCTTGTTCGCCTGTCAGACCTTGCAGACCTTGTTCACCTGCCAAACCTTGCAGACCTTGTTCGCCTGTCAAACCTTGCAGACCTTGTTCGCCTGTCAAACCTTGCAGACCTTGTTCACCTGCCAAACCTTGCAGACCTTGTTCGCCTGTCAAACCTTGCAGACCTTGTTCACCTGCCAAACCTTGCAGACCTTGAACACCCTGCAAACCTTGTTCACCTGCCAAACCTTGTTCACCCTGCAAACCTTGTTCACCCTGCAAACCTGTCAAACCTTGCAGACCCTGTTCGCCTGTCAGACCTTGCAGACCGTTTTGACCTGCGATGCCTTGCAGACCCTGTTCGCCTGTCAGACCTTGCAGACCACTCCGACCTGCGACACCCTGAAGTCCTTGAACTCCCTGCAATCCATTCTGACCACCAAAACCTTGTATACCGATAAACCCTTGTATACCTTGAACACCCTGACTGCCTTGTAAACCACGAATACCCTGAACTCCTTGCAAACCACTTCCACCTCCACCGACTGCGTCAAGATATATGATTCCCTGTGAGGAAACCCACACTTTTACTGTGTCGGTGTCTCCTATATAAATCGTATGGTCGGTATCTATATAATTTGTAGAACCCTGCAACGTTTCAATATCGGTGTAACCCAAACCGCCCTGCCCTATTCCAGCAGGACCTTGTATGCCTTGAACACCCTGTATACCTGTTTTTCCTCTCGGTGTATAATGATGTTGCGGCGGACAACATTCCTGTTTTGGATGACAGCACTCTTTGTCCCCGTGTGGGTTCTCACCATCACAAACACCGACTTCATCGGCATTGTCGATGACAACGTGAACGCTTTCGTGTTCGTGCTTGCGTTCCCATTCAGCAACCCATTCGGCAAATGTAAGCGCGGAACCGCTCGCAAAATATTGCTCATAAAGTAATTTGATGGTATTGTCATCCATTGTTTACAAAAGTTTATATACCTATTATTTATAAGGATGAACACCTTTATAAATACCAAAAAAATCTTACGGAAATGCAGCAAAACATAAACGAGATTTTCGCAATATCGAAAGAATCCCCGCGCTATGTCGAGGGAGCGCTTGAGATACACGACAAACTCATCAACATCATACAGAAAATCGAACTCCTCCTCTATACAAGAAAGGGTGAACTGCTATGCCAACCAGATTTCGGGGTGAACCTTGAAAAGTACATATTTGAAACCAACATCAGTGCGGAATACATCAAGAACGAGATAACTATGCAGATATGGAAATACGTTATGTCAAAGGAGGACTCCCAATACAATGTGTGGTGCGATGTAAATTTTTATGAAAGGAGCAACGACTTTTCGTTTATGTGCATTGTTGACATATACATAGATTCGACAAAAGTGACTTCATACGCATTCTGATGAAACTATTCTATGACATAGACACATCTGTTGAACAACTCCAACGCGGTCGCGGAGGCGTGAAACGGGCAAACTATGACTTCTTGGAAAACCTCAAGACAATGCCTGTTGAAAAAAGTATCCTGTACCCTGCCAAACTGTATGTGTTCGACTACAATTCCGACAGTGAGAAAATGTACGACACAAAACCTTTCATAATGTCGCTCGGTCAATCCAAAAAACAGAAGGACAAATTCTTCGGCATAGATATGCACTGGATTCCATTTCCCATACGCCTGCAAATATTCCGATATATCTATGATATATTCGCCGACACCATACAAGGCGGAATCGGAAAGTTCCCAAACGATGAGGACTCGCTTGAACAACCTTTCATCATTGAACTTGGAACCGAGTTTATCAAAAAGTCGCCGTTCAATATGAACATAACCTCCTGTATGCACGCATATTCACTCCAATACATTTCCGACTGCCGATGCGTGAATTGGAACAAGATACACTATATGCTCATTTCAGAGGACGATTGGTTCACAAACGGCACGATAAAGGACGCGCAGGCGAAATTCATTGAAGATATGAAAAAGAAGTGAACTACATCTCCCCGTTCAATATCTTGTTGAGATTGTACTGCTGTGTGGTGTTGTAGATTGTGTCGTCGGTTGCACTCGTGAACAGGACTGTAAGACCGCCGAGCGTGTCGGACGCGATGTTGCTGTTGAACGTATGACCGTCCCTGTCAGTCCAACCGCCCCTTATCACCGCTATTTCATTTTTCTTTATCACAATGTCGCCGAACCCGTCAAGACCGAGACTTGGGTCTTCACCTTCGTTCAAATCGACACGGCGGGTGAGTTTTTCGTGGAGGTGTGTGTCAGGGTTAATCCACTCGTACACTTCATCGTAATACCCGTTCCTGACAGCGGTTTCGTTTTCCTCGCTGACAAAATATACGTTCACGCTGTCCACACCCTCTATTCCCTCGACAAGGGCGACGATGTCCGACTTCGGAACTATGTCGCTTCTGTTGATATTGAGGAAGTAGGTGTTGAGTTTGTTCCTTATGTCAGACCAAATCCTGTTTTTGTCCGCCCGCTCGAAGTATTTTAGTACAATAACAAGGGCATATCTTTTAATGACCATATCCTCAATGACGACTTCGGTCGAAATAAGTTGCCAACCGCTGTCGTCAAGCGTGCGTATCACACCCGCCTTTTCATCATCGTCAAGTGTGAACTCATTTTCAGGAAGCGTGAAATAGTCGACGCTGTCGCTTTGCTTCGTAACCTTGTCCCTTATGTTCGGCAGTATGCGGAGATACACCACGTTGTCATCGTCCGTATAGGCGTCGTCCTTTGTGTTGTATGCGTCCACAAATGCAAACTGTCCGTATTTTGAAAGGAATGCAACATAGTTTTCGGGATTTGCGAGAACAAAACTCTTGCTCTGAAACGGGGCAATCCGCCTCGTCAGTTCGACAGGTTCATACATAGCCCCCATTGACGGCGGACGCTCTATGCTTACCGTCAACAGTTTGTTGAGGTCGACGGTTTCCTCATTCTCGTCATAACCCGCTGTGATGAAACTCACGTTAAGTGCGGAACCTGTCGCGTTGCCCTGCGTTCCGAGATGGTTGACATACGACACCACAATGTTTTTCCCGCTTTCAGGAATCATACCGAAATCCCCGTTTCCGAAGAATATGCTCAACCCCATATTGATTGACGTCTTGCACATAAAGCACTTTTCATTGTAACCCATATCGTACAGACTGTCGACCTTCCTCCATTTTTCGCCGTCGACATAAACCGACACCCTGTCGTGGTCTGTCATACCGCTTGTGTTCACATTGTACGATTGGAGTTTCTTCCCGTCGGAAACAAATGTCTGCTCATTCAAAATCCCCTGAACAAACTCGATGTTTATCGGGTCGCTCCCTACGGCAAGCACCACATATTCCTGACCAAGACGCATAAAATACTGCAAACCTGTCTCCTCTATCGTGAATGATGTGTTGTTGAGTATCCTTATCCAAGAACCCTCGAAATCATCAATCGCGGAGGTATTGATTCCGATACGCATAATCCCAGACGCGGCGCACCCCCTGTAGGGGTCGTGACCTGTAAGTCTCGAAAGTCCGTGTATGCTTTCAGGCGTCTGTGCACGCATAATGTTCAACTCGGATGCTGCGTGCTCAAGATAGAGAAATATCAATTCGGAGATATTGGCGACAACAGAAAGAATCTGACCCGTCGGACTGCTCGGTTGGAACACCGAACCGTTCATACCATACTGCTTGTTCAGATATGTGTAGGACTGCTTCAGCAGGTCAATCGCCTTTATCTTCGCCGTGTTCAGAAAACCCATTCGGAAATTTTATATTTCTATTATTTATAAGTGTGAAGCAAATGTGTGAGGCACAAAAAAGTGCGATTCCGTTTTTGACGCAACCGTCCTTCGAGTTGTCGAGAATAATCCACTCCGAAAAACTAAACATAGTCAAATGTATTCAAGTTGATATTTTCACTACATTCACCATCTGATTTGTTCATCAGACTTCTTCGGAACGACAACAGCGTCTTTTTCACCTCATCACGTTTAAGTTTTTTTTTGGTTCAAAAGCACCGTTGCCAAGTTGTTTTAAGAGCGAATCCCGCAACACGGTTGCGAGAACTCTGTTTCTTATGTTGATTGCCGCATTCACATCGGCATTGTCTTTATGACCGCACTCCACGCAGTCGAATGTTTCTTGATTAGGTCGGTTCTCGTCTTCGATGCAACCGCAAATCGGACACATCTTGCTTGTGTAACTCGCCTGCACTGTGGAAACAGCAATGTCATATTTCCTCGCAATTCTTTCCACCTCCTGCTTCAGACTGCTCAAACCAAGAAACTTCACCTTTCGGTTGTAGTTGATGTCGGAGTTGTCGGAATCCTTCACGAAGCACCTGCCGAACCCTGTGGCAGGGCGTAATAATTGAAATCAAAGGTCTGTGTTTCATAATCTTATTGCGACAGAACCTTATACACCCTGTCGATGTCTTTCCAAAAAATAGAGGTTCCCGAAACGGGAAGCGACATAAAGTTTATGCGATGTCCTGCACCGCCTTCATTTTTAGAAGGTTTCCTGACGCCTATTATATAGGCGTCGTCGCGTTTGTCCACATCCCCAATCCAACCTTCCTGAACGTCGTATGTGCGTTTGTAGTCCTTTCCGCTGTCATCGACCGCCGTTATCGTCTTTGCTCCGATTTCAACTATCCACATAATGTTATTTTTTTATTGTTTCACATCACCGCGTAGATTTCACATTCGCGGCATATTATATATCTGTTCTTCCCCTTTACGACATCCACCCCGTTCGCGCTCCTGAACTTCGTGTATATCGCGGTTTCACCGACCTCAACACTCATAGGTCTGTGCAGTTGTCCTGAACCGACCGCCATAATCTCGCCATAACGGGTGAGTTCTTCATCACGGGCGGTGCCGGGTATGATTATCCCGCACTCCGTAACCTCATCCTCGCGCTCGGTGGGTTTTATGACAACCATATCGTATATCGGCGTCGGAATCTCGCTGTCAGGGTCGTCTATGGCATAGATGTTGTTCTCGTGTATGAGTATGTATTCCTCACCTCCGATTTCAATCTCCACGCCGACGCTTCCTGAATACCTGCCGTACCATACAACCTGTCCGACAGATACAACCATAGGTTGATACTGCGTGCCCGTACCCACGGAAACAACAATGCCCTTTCTCGGAGCATTTTCATCTGTTACAGGTATGATTATCCCGTTGGAAGCGGTTTCCTCCGCCTTGCAGACCTTTATGCAGACCATATCCCTGTAGGGTTTTGGTATCCCCCGTGTGTTATTCTGAACCATACATCAACAAGTATAAACTGCGAGGTGCGTTTCATAGTCACCCCAATTATCAATTATGGAATATCCGAGTCCGTTTAGAAACCCATATAACGAATCGTGTTTTTCCTGTGTCATTGTGTTGTATCCAACTGGCCAGCACTCGAACAATATCGGCGGGTACCCGTTCCTCTTTATGGTCTCAACACCTCCGCGAAGCGCCTTTTCCTCCATACCCTCAATGTCAATCTTTATGAAACCGATATTGTCGAACCCGAATGAGTCGAGCGTTTTCACTTCCATAGAAACCGCCTTCGAGGAATCATACGCGATTGCATTTCCTGCGTCTGCGTTGAACCCGTCGAACATAACCGTTTCAAACTTGTCGCTCAATCCGCACTCATAGGTTGTTGTATGGTACAGTCTCTCGTGCGTGACGAGATTGGTGTGCATAAGATACAACGCCTGCCTGCAAGGTTCAAATGCGTGCGAGAATTTGAACGGCAGCAACCAACTGTATTCACCGAACCCAGCACCTATATCGACCATTCCTTTGCTGAAATCAAAGAAACCTTCTTCGTTCGCGATAATCTTGTGGATAATCTGAACCTCCCAACAATATGAAACAGGGAAGTCGGGAACCGCCTTTATCGGTTCCAACCCCTCTTTGTCGGTTATGAATGCGTCGCCAGGTATTTTGACAGGATATTCAAGATACTGCTTGTAATAAATGTCCATTACTTTCCTCTTTCTTCAATATAACAAAAAAATCGGGAAAAATAACAAAGGGGGCAAATTTTGTCCGCTTTTTCATCGTGACTGCAAATCAAAGAACCGTGATGTCACCGCCGTCAAATATCAGGTAGTTGGTCACTTTACATTTTCCGTCCTTGCTGAAAGTGAGACCGATATGAACTACCGCCACTCTAAAGTGTGTCGGCTTCGTGATTCAACGTTGCTGTTTGTTTTGAATGCTTTATAGCGTTCATAATCTTTTCTCGCATCTCCACACGCTTTGATTCGGTGCGTCCCACACCTATATTATGTCTATAAAACCAAACCATATTCCGTGCTGTGTGAACATCTCGTCAATCATTCTTATATGTACCATACAACTAATCATTTATTATCTCAATGTCCTTTTCATCGAATATTACATAGTTGGTGAACTTCCGCCCAGTGCTTCCGTCGTACGCAGGGAATTTTATTCCGACATAGCCAAGCGAACGGAGAAACGAACTCGTCTCCTCATCACTCCCTACCATAGAAGCGATAGTGCCGTATATGTCACCACCGTCCTCGCTGTCGGCAAGGTACTTGCACTCCCCGTCCCAGAACTCGTGCCTCGACTCCGCATCTGGATATGCGTCCCTGCCGTAGTCATCAACCTCCGTGTAATACTTGAAGAACTTGCGGGCGATTGCCATCGCCTCCGCGCGGGATATGCCCTTGTACGAAAGGTACTTCCCCGAAGGGACGGAAACGCGGATGACACTCCCGTTGCGGCTGTACTGGCTCGCGCACTCGTAGTCGTCCGTGAAGTAGAAGCCGTAGCCGTACGCCTGCTCGCCCCACCCGCTATTGACAAACTGCCTGTCGAAACGGTCGAACGCGGACTTCGTGCCGTGATACAGGACAATTCTGCCGTTTTTATCAGCAGACGCAAACTCATTTATCGAAAGTATCTTCATATACACAACATACAATTTCGGTTATTTATATGCTGTTGATAACTCTGTTGAAAAAAAGCAAAAAATTTTTTCCGAGCATATTGTGATTTTATATATTTTTGCAACGAAATCAAAAACAAAGATATGAAGAAATCAAAAAGACAACTCGCATACGAAGCAAACAAAGCGGCAAAAGTAGGCGAAACCATCACCTGCCCTATTTGCGGGAAACAATTCACAAAAATACAATGGCAGCAGGCATTCTGCTGCGGGCATTGCAAAGACACGTTTTGGAACGGAAAATCCGACAGACACAAAAAAGGATATTACCGCAAATACAACATTGCACACCCGGAACGACTTGAACGCGGATATACCAAAGGTTATGTGAATGGATGCGTCTCCGAAGGCGCAGTCCAACAGGCGCCGAACTACAATTTCGACGGCGGTTGCCTCAAATACTTGGGCGACGGTTACTATATTGACCGAATGGGATGGAAAAGACACGTCAATTCACTGACAGACGCACTTTTGCGAAAAGAACAGGAATGGCACGACGACGATTGGTGCGAAAGCACGATTGACGATTGACCGCAATTAGAGATTTTTTATTATATTCAATAAAGGGAACAAAAACAAAGCAATATGGAAAAGAGAGAATTTACATCAAAGAAACAAATCGAAAACGCAATCCGCGAACAAATCACATCAAAAGAATCGCAGGCAGTCAAGGCAATGCTCCGCATCTATGAGTATCAGACGGTCGACGAGCAAATCAACGGCGACGTATGCGCCTTGAACGGTGTCGGTTTTGCAGGAACCGACGCGGAAATCCTCACCTCATTCTGCAAGCGTGTCCTGAAAGGAAACCAACTGTCCGAAAAACAACTTGCAATCCTGTTCAAGAAAATCGGCAAATACGCAGGTCAACTCACACGACAGGCAATCGAAAACGGTCTGTATGTGAAAGAAGGAAAGACGTGGACTGTGGCAAAAAACTGAACGCGTTTTAATCTATCATATTTTTTTTCATTTTTTTTTCGGAATTATCCCTTTTAGTCTTGTAACTGACTTTATAAATACTGAAAATATAAATCTGAAACTATGACACACATTAAGAGAATTGACGAAATGCACAAAAATGTAAATGAATCGTCAATGATGTCACAATCAAGTTATGAGGAACATAAATTTGAAGGGAAACTCGCCGACATTTGCAATGGCATACTTGCACACAGCGACGATATTTGGAAAATATCAGAAGCAATGTCGAATATGTCAAGAGCGGAATCTTCAAGATTTTCGACAAACGACATAGAGATTGCGTCCAATAAGTCAATTTTGTATATTAACTTTCAAAAATACGATGACAAACGCGTGCTGTTTAGTGTTTACACCAAAGATGGAAACAAATACATTACACTGACTGTTGAAGTTCCTTCTTACGCGGTAGGGCATACTTTGTATTCCACACTTTTGTTCAACTATGATTTGAGCGATAAACACATTCTCTACGGTTTGAGTAAATTTTTCAAATGTCATTACGCTTCTTATAATGGAAAGGGCGAACTTATGGTGGATTTGACTGACAAGGCAATTTATTGGGACGAGAGTGCAACAATGAGCGGGGACGAGTTCATTGAACTTGTCAAAGAGTTCGGAAAAGAATTTGACGCGTTTATTCAAAAACTCAAAAACGACTTGGAAATTGCTTGATGAAAATAAAGCGTTTTGATAAAATGCAGGTGAAATTCACCTGCATTTTTCTTTACAAGACTAAAGTGGATATTTCCGTTTTTTTTTGACAGAAACGGGCGATATATCAATGATATATCACCCGTTTTCATTTTGCTTCTTGTGTTTCTTTTTCCTCGTATAGACCTTCTTCGACCTGACTACTTTTGCAAGCGAAATCAACTTTCCGTGTTCCGATATTTCATCTTCCCGCTGTTTCGCCTTCACAGCGTTCAGGACATCAATCACGATGTTTCTCTTTTTCCTTTTCCCTTTCACGTTCCGCTACCTCCTTTCCGAAATGCTCGACTGCATAGTCCATACCGAGCGTGCAACAGGTTTCAATGTCACTGACACGGAGTTTTCTTCCGAGTCCCCTTTCCATACACGCCTCGCACAACGTACAGTGGCAGTCGTCTGGTGTATTCATCTCATAGTCCACAATGTTTAATAGGTATCTGTATCTGCGCCTTTTCCATTCAATCCCGTTTTTGAACGCCGCGTCCATATCCTCCACAACACGCTGCGAGAGTATCTTCATCTTGCTTGCGCAATAGCGTTTGTGGTTTTCGCCCGACGCCCGCTCGAACTCTTCCAACTTGAGCGTTTTTATAATCTTCCGCCATACCTCATCCTTGACTATCGGGGACTCCTTTGCGTAATTGTAGTCCTTCCCGCAGGCAGTGCAAGTCGAGCGGTGGTGTTCGTCATTGAACTCGTTCCATTCGTCACCACACAGGTCGGCGTACTTTTCCTCAAACTCCTTCTTTGTCACATCGTAGTATTGCATAACATTCCTTTTATTGAATATAATGAAAACCTATGAAGCAAGGTACTTTTTTACAAAATCATCGGACTGCACAACAAACGATTTCTGCGAATGGACTCTCACACCGCCATCAACAGTGAACATCACATCGCCGAGTTTCTTGACAATACCGACTTCAAGCGAACTGTTCATCGCGCTTGAATAAACAACACAGTCACCGACCTTTATAGGATGCCCGACCATATCGCACAGTTCCGACAACGCAAACTCATCAAAGCGTTCAAGCAGTGTGTCGGACACAAGTATCACTTTTGTCAGAATGTTATAATACGATTGGTTGTTCTCCCTGAACTCCGGTATGACGTGGAGTACGATTTTCATATAGGCAGTCTTGCGGGTAAGTGTGTATTCACTGTCTAACGCACGCACTTTCCTGCTTCCCTTTTTGCAGAGAACTGTACATCCGTACCACCTCATCGGATGGTTTTGAACACCCTCCTCATAGACATACAATCGGTTTATAAGGCAGTCCCGCCCGTCAAG